>Ga0068711_1000067_pt1 | contig 144293 bp, 118 predicted proteins | sample MTBAKMMethaMetaG_FD_62224 | JGI IMG/M metagenome (GOLD analysis project Ga0068711, IMG submission 62224) | Enrichment culture microbial communities from Arthur Kill intertidal strait, New Jersey, USA, that are MTBE-degrading - MTBE-AKM (Arthur... | ecosystem: Environmental > Aquatic > Marine >...
CCTCGCCGCATGGCTTATTGCACCCTGGATTGCTGCAATTTTAACTGTACCGGAAGTTTCATCGCTTTTTAAAATTATGGGTGAAGCCCCTGCATCGGCCAAATGGCTGTCCATATTATTTGGTGCCTTATGGGGTGTTGGCGGATTAACTTTTGGTTTAAGTATAAGATACCTTGGTGTAGCCATGGGACAAAGCGTGGCCCTGGGATTTTGTGCTGCCTTCGGGACTCTTATTCCACCTGTGGTGGCAGGCCAGAATCTTTTCAATTCAACTGCCGGTATTCTTATGATCATCGGAGTGAGTATTTGTATTGCAGGTATTGCAATTATAGGATACGCCGGTTCATTAAAGAATAAAGAAATGTCAGAGGAGGAAAGAAAAGCAGCAATTAAAGAATTTGCCCTGAAAAAAGGTTTGCTGATCGCTGTATTGGCAGGTATTATGAGTGCTGCAATGAATTTTGGTTTTGAGGCAGGGAAACCTATTGATCTGATTGCACTAAAATATGGTGTAAATCCACTCTTCCAGAGTAATCCCACATTAATATTTATACTTATCGGTGGATTCACCACAAACTTCATCTATTGCACATATCTGAACATCAAAAATAAAACCTATTCTGATTACCTGTCCGTATCAGGGTCCGTACTTGCAAATAATGTTTTTTTCACTTTTCTTGCCGGCACTTTATGGTTTCTCCAGTTTCATTTTTTTGGAATGGGAAAAAGCCAGCTGCCAGATGCCATGTCAGCATTCGGATGGAGTATTCTGATGGCATTGAATATAGCTTTCAGTAATATATGGGGAATTATTCTGAGAGAGTGGAAAGGGGTTAGCAATAAAACCATAATAACACTTGTAATAGGCATCATTGTGCTTATACTTTCAACGTTTGTGGTGAATCTGGGATAGGGAGATAGTTGTCAGTAGACAGTAGTCAGTTGGCAGTTGTGTAAATATTCCCAATAACCAAATAACCCAATAACCTAATAACCTAATAACCAATAACATGAACAACACTCAAAAAGCCTACGAAATAGCGAAGGAACAATACGCGGAAATGGGAGTGAATACTGACTCTGTTTTAAATAAACTCGAAAATACTGCTATCAGCATGCACTGCTGGCAGGCAGATGATGTATCCGGTTTTGAGAATCCTGATTCAGGCCTTTCCGGGGGAATACAGACTACCGGAAATTACCCCGGGAAAGCCAGAACGATTGATCAGGCTAAACAGGATTATGAAAAAGCGATGTCGCTCCTCCCCGGAAAACAGCGACTTAACCTGCATGCAATTTATGGTGATTTTAGTACAGGAAAAGCTGACAGGGATAAGATTCAACCAAAACATTTCCAAACCTGGGTGGACTGGGCAAAAGATATGGGTGTCGGACTTGATTTCAATTCCACATTATTTTCACATAAAAAAGCGGATTCGGGATTTACCCTCTCGGATAGTAACCCTGCTATAAGGGAATTCTGGATTGAACATGTACAGAGATGCAGGGAGATATCAGCTTATATGGGCAAGGAACTTGGAAAACGCTGCGTCCATAATATATGGATACCCGATGGTTCAAAAGATCTGACAGTAAACAGGTTTAAACACAGAGCCTGGCTTAAGGATTCTCTCGATAAAATTCTGGCGGTAAAGATAGATCCACGGTTTATGGCCGATGCAGTGGAATCTAAATTGTTTGGTATCGGAGTTGAAGCTTATACTGTTGGTTCTCATGAATTTTACCTGGGATATGCGGTAAAAAACAATATGATGCTCTGCCTTGATATCGGACACTTTCATCCCACAGAACAAATCTCAGACAAAGTATCTGCAGTATTTCAATTTATTCCCGAATTACTGTTCCATGTAACACGCCCTATGCGTTGGGACAGCGACCATGTAGTTACATTATCAGATGATGTAAGAGCATTATTCGAGGAAATAGTCTGGTCAGACAAACTGGATAAAGTGAATATCGGACTCGATTATTTCGATGCCAGCATTAACCGCATCGGAGCTTATGTTACCGGGGTGAGGGCTGCTCAAAAAGCCATTCTCCTCGCATTGCTCAATCCTACTGAAACACTACGAGAATATGAAGAAAACGGACAGTATTTTGAACGTCTGGCTCTCCTCGAAGAAGCTAAATCTATGCCTTTTGGTGCTGTGTGGGACTATTATTGTCTGACCAAAGATGTACCGGTAGGACAGGAATACATTGGAGTGATACGGAAGTATGAAAAGGAAGTTCTGGCGGGAAGATAGGGACGAAGGGGACGGAATGCACTGTAGAGACGCACGGCTGTGCGTCTACCCACGGCTGTGCGTCTTTGCAAGAAAACCCCGGGTATCAATTTGCTAATTGAGGCGGAATAAAAAATGCTGATTCAGGAGAAAGTAATTAATATAGTAATAACCATATCTATCATTATAAATTATTCTATAAATGTATAACCCGATTATTCAGCATATAAAATAATATTTTTCAAAAGATTTCTATGCAAAAAACAGACATTATATTAATCTTTGATATCGGCAAAACGAACAAGAAAGTATTACTTTTTAACAGACACCTGAAAATAATAAAAGAGGAGGAAGTTCAGTTTCCGGAAATAACTGATGATGATGGATTTCCCTGTGATGACATTGTGAGTATAGAAAAATGGATTGACAAGACCCTGGAAAGATTTGTCAATGACCGGGCATATAATATAGTAGCAGTCAATTTCACAACTTACGGCGCTACGCTGGGATTTCTCGATCAAAATGGGAAAAGGATCACCCCCGTTTATAATTATCTTAAGCCAATGCCCGAAGGCACACTGGAGCCTTTATATAGTAGATATGAAGGGATCAGTGAATTCAGCCGCAGAACAGCTTCACCTGCGTTGGGTTTTCTAAATTCAGGATTACAGATATTGTGGCTAAAGAAACTGAAACCAGGGGTGTTTAATAAAGTTAATAATATATTACATCTTCCTCAATACCTGTCATACCGGCATACCGGAAAGATTGTGTCTGAGCACACTTCCATAGGATGCCATACTGCCATGTGGGATTTTGACCGGATGGAGTACCACCAATGGTTAAGGGATGAAGGAATTGTTTTACCTGCTCCTATTGCAACAGATACAGTTTACGAAACTAAGATCTCAGGAAGGAATGTGAAAACCGGTATTGGAATTCATGACAGTTCTGCTTCATTGGTTCCATACCTTAAAGGAAGTAAGGATGAATTTATTCTGCTCTCAACCGGAACATGGTGCATCAACATGAATCCTTTCAATTACGCACCACTTACTTCATATCAACTGGAAAACGACAGTTTATGCTATATGAGTGTAAATCAGAAACCGGTGAAATCATCCAGAGTATTTCTCGGTCATATCCATGATGTTAACTCAGAACGATTATGCCAACTTTTCAAGGTTGATAACAATTATTATAAAAATATCAAACCGGACAAAGAATTAATAAACAAACTCCATCGGGAAAATAATCCTGATGCTGAGTTTTTTCGAAACAGGGTTCCTGTGGATTATGTAGATACGAAGATTAATTCAGGCAGGTTCTCAAATTTTACAGAAGCATACCACCGGCTGATGATTGACCTTACCAGACTGGTAGTTGAGTCAATAAACCTGATTGTCGCGGAAAATGATAAAACAAGCTCTGTATATATATCCGGTGGTTTTGCACGAAATGAATTGTTTACCGGGCTATTAGCTGATAAATTCAGGGATAAAAAGGTGTATACCTCAAAAATTGACAATGCCACTTCACTTGGTGCAGCTCTGGTGGTTTCCAAACAACTTGGTCTTAAATCGGAACCGGAATTAGATCTGGATTTAAAAGAGATTCGTCCTCTGTAATTTTGCAATTAATTTAACGCGAGTTCGATATAAATATCACCTAAAAAGTTATAATGAAGATTGTTCCGTCCTTAGTGTAAGTTAACATGATTCTAACTTTATTTAGACAGACAGTTCATAAAAGACAGGAATTGAAACCAGAGCCAGGCTAATTTCAATGTCTTTTTCTCAGCATTACCGGAGATGTACCTGTTTTTTTTCTGAACATTCTGCTAAAATAAAAAGCTGAGCCGAATCCGAGCTCATAACTTATTTCCTTTATACTTTTATCAGTAGACAGAAGTAACTCCCTGCTTCGAATTATCTTTAAATCCATATGATAATGTAAGGGTGGCAGTCCCGTATACTTTCTGAACATTTTACGGAAATGTGAATATCCGATATTGTTCTCCTCTGAAAATTTTCTGAAATCAATTTCCTGTTCTATATTCTGTCGGATCATAAAACAGGCATTCTGAATGATTTTTTCAACCCGTGTTTCAACGAAACTACGCTGTTTATTAAATGAGACAAGCAATCCCAGCAATTTCATTACCATTCCGGCAGAGACCTGCTGAAATCCAGGTTTTTCGCCTTTTATGCATTCATAAATATTATAATAAACATCTATTACTTCATCCCTGTATCCAATAAAGGTAACCGGCTTATAATTATTGAAATGTGAATTTGTCATCAGCTTTTTTGCGATGGAACCATTGAATCCCACATAATTCTCAGTCCAACCGGTTGAATTTTTAGGTTTATACCGGTGCCAGTCACCCGGTTTAGTGAGAAAAAATGTACCTGGCTTAACCTGGAATTTTCCTGCTTTACTCTCATACATGCCATATCCTTCTGTAATATAATTCACCTGATATTCATTGAGTACTCTCCCTTTCTCCCAGTTAAAAAAGTATCCGGCCGGATGTTCCCCGGGCGGATATTCAATACCGGGTAAAATTTTAGCAGTCCCTGCCACATTTAAAAATAATCCCCATTCCTTATCATATTCACCCGGTGTAAGATATTTGAAGAAATCATCCATGAGCAGAAGAATTTAAGAATATTCTCAGTCTGTTCAAATATACTAAGATATATTGAAAATGCTAACTTCTATTTATGTCTCTCTTGCAAAACTTCAACCACATCAGTTATATCAAAATCCTTAGCTGATAGTAACACCAGCAGGTGATACATAAGGTCGGCCGCTTCATTAAGAAAGAGTTCATTATTGTCATCCTTTGCTTCAATTATCAACTCAACGGCTTCCTCTCCTACCTTCTGGGCTATCTTATTTATACCCTGCCGGAATAACTTAGAGGTATAAGATCCTTCAGGAAGATTTTTTTTCCGTTCGTGAATGATATCCTGCAATGTAACAATAAAATCAGTTTGCTTTAATTTAAGGTTCTGCTCATTAAAACAGGTATCATTTCCGGTATGACAGACATGCCCCACAGGAACTGCTTTAATCAGAAGTGTATCAGAGTCGCAATCTTCGTGCATACTCACAAGGCGGAGAAAATTACCACTCTCCTCTCCTTTTGTCCATAAACGCTTTTTAGTACGACTGTAAAAAGTAACATTACCGGTTTCAATAGTTTTTTGAACAGCTTCTTCATTCATAAATCCCAGCATCAATACCCTGTGAGTTGAATCATCCTGGATAATTGCGGGAATAAGTCCGTTTAGTTTACTAAAGTCAAGAGTCATTTATAATAAATTTTAAGAGCTTATAAGTTAAAATGCTAATGTATGGAATCTGATTTAAATAATTGGATAATTAAATAATTGAAAAAAACCAGTTCTAACACTCATTTACAGGGCAAAGACATAGCTTTGCCCCAACATCACCAAATCGCCAAATCGCCAAATCACCAAATCGCCAAATCACCAAATCACCAAATCACCAAATCACCAAATATTATCTCACTGCAATCCCGTTTTTCCTCAGGTATTCCTTAAGGGCAGGAATAGGGATTTCATTATAATGAAAGATACTTGCTGCCAGAGCTGCATCAGCTTTTCCTGAAGTGAAAACTTCAGTAAAGTGTTCCGGTTTCCCCGCGCCTCCTGAAGCTATTATCGGGATTGATAGAGTTTCAGAGAGCACAGCAAGTGGTTCACATGCAAAGCCGTCTTTTGTGCCATCATGATTCATTGAAGTAAATAATATTTCCCCTGCTCCTCTTTCCTGTGCTTCCCTTGCCCAGGAAAAAAGATCCTTTTCTACCGGTATTCTTCCCCCGTTTATATATACCCTCCACCTGCCGTCTTCCAGTTTTGCATCCACAGCCACAACAACAAACTGACTGCCAAAAGAAGAAGCAAGTTGTTCTATAAAGTCGGGATTATTAACTGCAGAAGAATTGATCGATATTTTATCGGCTCCGGCAGAGAGTAATCTCTCCGCGTCTGCCATTTCATTAATACCGCCCCCAACGGTAAAAGGAATGGTCAGATGTTGAGCAATACGGCTTACCAGGTCAGTAAACAGTTTTCGTTTTTCATGAGTTGCAGTAATATCCAGATAAACAAGCTCATCAGCGCCGTCCTTTGCATACTTTGCTCCCAATTCAACCGGATCACCAACATGCTGAAGGTTGACGAAATTAATGCCTTTAACGGTCTTTCCGTCACGTACATCCAAACAGGGAATTATTCTTTTTGCCAACATGATTAATTCAATAAATAGGGTTTTATATTATGTTCATTTATCCTTCCTTCATAAATCGCTTTACCGACAATTACCGCCGGAATTTCAAACTTATTAAGTTCATCAACATCCTGAACGGAACTTACGCCACCGCTGGCAATTAAGTAAAGATCCTTAAAATTAACAAGAATATTTTTATAAATATCAAGTGAAGGTCCGGATAACATTCCATCTTTTTCTATATCGGTACAGATAATTTTTTTTATACCGGCTTTATGATATTCGTCAATAAAATTAAATAATTCAATCTCTGAGTCTTCCAGCCATCCTGATAAGGCAATCTTCCCATTTCTATGATCCGTTCCCAAAATAATTTTTTCATCACCGTACGCTTTAAGCCACTCCAGTACCAGCTCACGGTTCTTCACGGCAATGCTTCCGCATGTTACCATTGACGCTCCGTTTTCAAATGCAATATTAAGATCATTTTCAGTTTTTATACCACCCCCGAAATCTACAATAAGAGAAGTTGAGGAAGTTATTTTCCTTAAAACCTTATGATTGATGATATGGGATGCTTTTGCCCCATCCAGATCAACCAAATGCAGACGTTTCAAACCCCAGGATTCAAACATCCGGGCAACCTCAACCGGATCAGAGCTGTATATCTTTTTACTGGTGTAATCACCTTTCTCGAGTCTTACGCATTTACCCTCAATAATATCAATAGCAGGAATAAGTTCGATCATAATTCAATGAAATTTTTAAGTATTTGATGACCAATATCTCCACTTTTTTCGGGGTGGAACTGGGTGGCGTAAAAATTATCCTTTTCGAGTGCGGCGCTGAAAACATCCGGATAATCGCACAGGGCCGAGCTTGAATTGCAGGATGGAACATAATAACTATGTACAAAATATACATAAACATTTTCAGGAATATCTGTAAACAATATCCCTTTAACATTATAAATACTGTTCCATCCCATATGAGGAATTTTACCGGGAAGAATGAATCTTTTCACCCCAACATCAAATATTCCAAGACAGGTTGTATTACCCTCTTCAGAATGTGAACACATCAATTGTTGTCCCAGACAAATACCAAGAAGCGGCTGGCGAAGGCCGGTTATTAAACTGTCTAAACCCCGTTTTCGCAAATATGACATGGTAGTTTCTGCTTCTCCAACACCAGGAAAAATTACCTTGTCAGCAGCTGAAATATAATCAAAATCATCCGTCACCTTCGAATCATACCCAAGTCGTGAAAGTGCATACTGAACAGACTTAATATTCCCTGCATTATATTTTATTATAGCTATGTTCATCTGAAAACAAATTACTTTTAATTATGAGACAGCCCCCTACAACATTCCTTTCGTTGAAGGCAATTCCATACTCAAGGCTTCTATACTCACTGCCATTTTCAGACATTTGGCAAATGCTTTAAAAATAGCCTCTGCTTTATGGTGATCATTATCACCAGTGGCTTTAATATGCAGATTACATCTGGCAGTATCACTGAATGATTTAAAGAAATGGCTGATCATTTCTGAAGGAACTTCTCCTATCTTTTCGCGTTTAAATTCCACATCCCATACCAACCATCCCCTGCCTCCAAAATCAAGAGCAACCTGAGCCAGACTGTCATCCATCGGAAGCAGGAAACCATATCTTGCTATTCCTCGTTTATCGCCCAGCGCTTTTTCAAAAGCTTCTCCAAGGGCAATTCCGGTATCTTCAATTGTATGGTGTTCGTCAACCTTTAAATCCCCTTTTGATTTAATTACAAGATTGCAGCCTGAATGCCTGGCAATCTGTTCAAGCATGTGATCAAAAAATCCAAGTCCCGTATCAATTTCAGCTTCTCCCTTTCCATCAAGAGAAAGGTCAATACAGACGTCAGTCTCATTGGTTGTCCTTTGCACAACTGCTCTTCTCCTTATACTCCGGAGAAAATACCAGATTTGTGTCCAGTCTTTGGTGATCAGATCACAATATGCAGCAAGACCTTTTTTCTCAAGCTCATCCTGCATGGCAGGATCATTTAAGAGAATGCTCCGGGTGCCAAGATTCCTGGCAAGCTCAATGTCTGTAATCCTGTCACCAATAACATAAGATGAAGCCAGATCATATTCTCCATTCATGTAATTTGTCAGCATCCCGATATTTGGTTTTCTTGTCGGAGCATTATCTTCAGGTAGACTTCTGTCTATTAAAATATCGTCAAAGTGTATTCCCTCATTTTCAAATGCTTTGAGAAATTTAGTATGAGGAATAATAAAATTTTCGCAGGGAAATGATTCAGTCCCCATTCCATCCTGGTTACTTACAATTACAAGTTCATAATCAAGATATTGTCCTATATTGTAAAGATTTCTGAAAACCTTAGGGTAAAACTCCAGTTTCTCAAGGCTGTCAATCTGAAAATTTACCGGTGGTTCCACTATCAGTGTCCCATCACGATCAATAAAAAGGGCTTTTTTCATTATTATTCTGATATTTTAATTCTCACTATAGCTTTTTTAAGTATTTTTTGAATATAATAGTTCGTTATATTTTCATGTAAAATCTAAAATTCAACTGTTATCTGAATATCTCCTGATATACTTCAGTAGTTTAAGGTTTTCAGTCTTTGTCCCGATCGTAATTCGCAGGCAATCACTGCACAAACTTACCCTGGATCTGTCCCTTACAATAATTTTTTGTTCCTTAAGATAATCATATAATTTCCTTGCATGAGTTACCTTCACCAGAAGAAAATTGGCATCGGAGGGATATACCTTTAATACTGAATTTATAGATTCCAGTTGACCAATCATTATTTTTTTTTCAGCAAGTACTGATTTTATCCACTTTTCCTTATACTCAAGTTTATCCAGAAAATTCAATGCCACATTCTGGGTTAGAATATTCACATTGTAAGGATACTTTATTTTATTCAGAACAGAAATAATATCTTCACAGGCAAATGCCATTCCAAGCCTTATACCGGCAAGCCCCCATGATTTGGAAAAAGTTCTGAGGATAACCAGGTTTGGATAGTTACCAAGGATCGGCAGAAAACCCTTAGATCCGGAAAAATCAATATATGCTTCATCAATCACCACAAGACCTTTAAATTTCTTAATGATCTTAATAACTTCATATTCGTTAAAAAGATTAGAAGTAGGATTGTTAGGGGAACATAGGAAAATAATTTTGGAATTTGTATTTACACATCCGAGCAGATTATCAGTGTTCAGCGAGAAATCTTCATTCAGAAGTGCTTTTTTAATTCCTGTGTCATTTATTTTCGCACAAACCTCATACATTCCGTAAGTTGGGTCAGTCATGATCACATTATCCATTCCGGGGTTACAAAATGCACGGATTAGCAAATCGATGGCTTCATCACTTCCATTTCCCAAAAAAATATTTGTACTATTAACTCCTGTAATCCGGCTGATCTTCAGTTTTAATTCTCTTTGTAACGGGTCGGGATAGCGGTTATAGCGTGAATTATATGGATTTTCATTTGCATCCAGTAACACCGCATTACCACCGGAATATTCATCTCTGGCAGATGAATAAGGGATCAGATCTTTAATATTTTGCCTGATAATATCTTTAATTTTAACTGACACCATTTTTTTTATAATTATTTGCCACATCTTTCATCCGGATTTGTACTGCACGACTGTGTCCTGAGAGTTCTTCAGCTATAGCCATTGTTTCCACGGAAGGCCCAATATTGAACAAACCGTAAGTTGAAATTTCCTGGAAAGAAATACTTTTCATAAAACTGGACAGATTGAGACCACTGTATGCTTTTGCATTACCATTGGTAGGAAGAGTATGATTAGTACCCGATGCATAATCCCCGGCACTTTCAGGTGTGTAATTTCCAAGGAACACTGCACCTGCATTATTAATTTTCTCAGCTACATCAGGGTAATTCTTCATTGAAATGATGAGATGTTCGGGGGCATATTCATTTATCATTTCGACCATTTCATCAGTATTACCCAATAGTATGAACTTACTGTTCATAAGTGCTTTTCCGGCAATATCTTTTCTTGGTAACGATTTAATCTGTTTCTCTATTTCCTTAATCACCTCCTTAATGATTTTTTCTGAACTACAAACCAGAATTACCTGGCTGTCTTCCCCATGTTCTGCCTGAGATAATAAATCAGATGCCACGTATGCAGGTACAGCAGTATCATCAGCCATAACAGCCAGTTCAGAGGGACCGGCAGGCATATCAATAGCAACATTTTCAAGACTTACCTTTAATTTTGCTGCAGTAACATATTGATTTCCGGGGCCGAATATTTTATATACATTAGGTACTGTTTCAGTTCCGTATGCCATGGCAGCGATAGCCTGAACACCACCAAGTTTATAAATCCTGTCTATCCCTGTTACCTCTGCCGCATATAACATGGCCGGATGAATTTTTCCATTTCTGTCAGGCGGAGTACACATAATTACTTCCCTGCAACCTGCAAGTTTTGCCGGAATTGCCAGCATCAACACTGTCGAGAACAACGGAGCCGTTCCTCCTGGTATATAGAGGCCAACTTTATCAATTGGAAAACTTTTATGCCAGCACTTCACACCAGGGGTTGTTTCACATAGAATATCTGAAGGTTTTTGTGCTGCATGAAACTGGGTAATATTGTCAACAGCAACAGATATAGCTTTTTTAAGCTCATCACTGATTTCGTGTTTTGCAAAAGTCAGTTCTACTTTGGAAACAGCTATATCATCAAGCATTGCCTTATCATATTTCAATGTAAATTCACGCAATGCATCATCCCCGCGTTTCTTCACTTCATCGAGTATTGTAGCCACAGAGCTTGAGAGAGAGCCTATTTCAAGCGCAGGTCTGGTAAGGATTTCCTTCCACTTATCAGGCGATGGTTGTTTTATTATCTTCATATCTATATCTTATCATCAGGTTAGGAAATTAAATTATCATTTTTTCTATGGGAATTACCAGAATACCCTGAGCTCCAAGATCTTTTAACTGATCAATGATCTCCCAGAATTGTCCCTCACTGAGTACGGAATGTACAGAACTCCATCCTTCTGTAGCAAGCGGCATTACGGTAGGACTTTTCATACCCGGAATAATTTTAATGATTTTATCCAGGTTTTCATTCGGGGCATTCAATAGTATATATTTATTGGTTTTTGCCTTTTGAACTGCTTTTATTCGGAAAACAATATTTTCCAGGATCATCAGTTGTTCATTAGACAAACTATTGTGAGCTATAATCACTGCTTCAGAATTCATTACAGTTTCCACCTCTTTCAGTCCGTTACTTATAAGCGTGCTCCCCGAACTGACAATATCAAAGATTGCATCAGCAAGGCCTATTCCGGGTGCGATTTCAACAGATCCGCTGATCTCATGAATACCTGACTTTATTTTCTTTTCCTCCATATATTTCTTTAATATTTTCGGATAGGATGTGGCTATTTTTTTTCCGTTAAACCAGTCAGGGGAATCGTAATTTTCATTCTTTGGAATAGCCAGTGAAAGCCGGCATTTTGCAAAACCCAGCTTGTGAATAAGTTTAACATTGCAGGGTTTTTCATAAACCACATTTTCACCGACAACACCTATGTCAGCCACTTTGTCGGCAACATAACCGGGAATGTCATCATCACGAAGGTATAAAATTTCTACAGGAAAGTTTGATGAGACTGATATCAGTCGCCTTTCCCCATTCGACAAAGCTATTCCTGTTTCACTAAGCAATTCAATTGATTTCTCACTTAAACGGCCTGATTTCTGAATAGCAATTCTGAGTTTTTCCATCTTTGTAGATTATGTGAATTCAGATAAATAATTATTTCAAAAAAAAAGGTTTGCAGCATCTGCAAACCTTATCATAAAATAGTTGTTTATATGTTTACATTATCTGCACAGTTATTCGCACATCACATGATGATGCCTTACATGAATATGAGCAGAAAATACTATCATTTTGTAAAAATTTATGCAATTATAGTAATAGTTTTCTATTTATGCAAGGAAGGTAGTGAAAAAATTAAAAAACAATCCGGCAGGTTTGTATAAATCAGAATGATTTTTTAACTTGTTTGATCTTAATTAAAAGACGTGAATTAAATATGCAAAGAAGAAGATTTATAAAAACAGCAGCCCTTGGCACATCAACATTAACCGTTTTCCCGGCCGGATTAGAGATGATGACCAGGGAGAAAAAGCAAGGTAAACTTGAAAAGAGAACTCTTGGAAAAACCGGAGAAAAACTATCCATTATCGGTTTTGGGGGAATAGTGGTAAAGGATGCAAGTGAAACAGAAGCTTCTGCACGAGTCAGGGAAGCAATAAAATATGGAGTGAATTATTTTGATGTCGCACCAACCTACGGAGATGCGGAGATCAAGCTTGGACCTGCCCTGGAACCTTTCAGGAAAAATGTCTTTCTTGCCTGTAAGACAACACAAAGAACCAGGGAGCAGGCTGAAAAAGAACTTGAACAATCTCTTGCGAGGATGCATACAGATCACTTTGATCTTTACCAGTTGCACGCCGTAACAAAAATGGAAGATGTTGAAACCATATTCAGCCCGGACGGGGCAATGAAAGCATTATTGGAAGCCAGGGAAAAAGGGAAAGTAAAATACCTGGGCTTTTCAGCTCATTCGGTAGAAGCAGCCATGGAGCTAATGAAACGTTTTAATTTCGACACCATTCTTTTTCCTGTAAATTATGCCACCTGGTATGCAGGTAATTTTGGCCCACAGGTGTTGGAAATGGCCAGGGATAAAGGCATGGGAATACTTGCATTAAAAGCGATGGCCAAACGCCCGTGGGAAAAGGGGGTTGAAAGAACTGTAACAAAAGTCTGGTATGAACCCTTTACCGACCCTGAGGAAGCATTGATGGGATTACGTTTTACACTTTCCCATCCCGTAACATCTGCAATACCGCCAGGTAATGAAGAACTCTTCAGTACAGGACTGAAACTGGGAATGAAATTCAAGCCTCTTTCATCAACAGAGACAGAAGAAATTAAAAAGAAGGGACTGGAAACAGAACCTATATTCAGATATTCAGGTTAATGTTTTAAAATATTTTACCTGCCGAATAACTGTAAGCCACCTCCCCAGATGCGGGTCATACATTCGCGCCCCGTAATCATACCAATCCCTTTTATTACACCATAATAATCACTGTAATGATTACCCAACATAATGACAACCTTCTTAAAGAACTAATTATTTTTATTGATCAGGTTAATAATGACCCTGATCATAGTATCTTTTCATCCTGTTTACTGACAGCAATCATTAATGTCAAAGCGACCAGAGCATTATCAGCAATTCTTTTTCTGCCTGAATCATTATATAAGATCCCATTTTTGTCCATGAAATATAAGAATAAAAAAGCAGCAATGCGTTTGTTCCCATCCGTAAAGGTATGATTTTTCGTGATGAAGTAGAGTAAATTTGCTACTTTCTCCTCAATGCTTGGATAAAGGTGTTTTCCAGATGGTATCGCATTTTACGATACCATGATTTCAACTTCCTTAATGACATAAATGGATTAAGAAAGGTTTTCGGAGAGGATGTAAATGACTATAACTATATCAGGCCTCATATATCCCTCGCGGGATATACACCTTTTGAATCATATTCAGGCATGACTGGTTTACATGAACAATGGAAAGAACAAACACAGGAAGCCAGGAGGGAGAGGTTACGGATTAACAGAAAGGAAATATGCCGGCTTTGCAGATAAAAATCCGGTCAGGAAGGACATTGCACAGGAAAAGATGCGTAATGTTTCTTAAAGAAAGATTGAAATAATTGGAAGTTAATGTAACTTGTTGTATATTAATGTTTTTTATGGATAGTGTTGAAATATTGCAACAGAAAATTCTGGATTTGGTTTAGAAATAGCTGCGATATTGTCAAAGAGCTTTAAAAAATAGTTCCTTTTCAAAGTTTTATCATTCTTTCAATGATGGATCTGATTTCTTCAGCAATTTTAACATACTCCTCAGTTTCTTTTACTCCAGGTATATAAAAATCATCCGGGTACCGGATTGTAACCCCAAAATCTGTAAGACTTTTTAAATCAATTTCGAAGGAAGACTTATCAATATGCTGGCACTTTGCAAGCAGAAAATCCAAGTCGTGGGTTTTGGGGAAATCAACATCATGATAGATTAAAAATGCTTTCAGAAATTTTTCAACAGCTTGTTGTGCGTGGAAACAAATAGTACTGGTATAGAATTCCGAATCGATACCAGTCAGGCTATGTATTACAGATATATCCTCATTTGCCCGGAATAACCAATTTTGTATATATTCAGATTTATCAGAGGTCATAACATAATAGCTTCTTTAAGAATATTTCTTATTATATGACCCGGCAGTTTCTTTTTTATGGCAATATCCTTTTTGCTCTGGATCAAAATATCTGTTCTAATCCCGGATTGTAGTAATTTCTTCCTGATAGAAGTTTTTAAAGGAAGCTTTTCTTTTGGGCTCATCATTTTATTTGTAATGACAAGGATATCATAATCACTGTCTATATCTGCATCAGCTCTTGCCCTTGACCCGAATAAACTAATCTCTGCATCAGGAATATAATAATTAACTGTTGTTTTAATGAGTTGAAGTATTTTTTCCCTCTCTTCCATATGGCTGTTTATTATGAACAAATATAAACAAATTATTATTTCAGGAAAAGTATTTATTATATACGCTTAAAAGTAAAATCAAATCAGTTTACGCGATTTTTCACCTTGTTTTCAAGTACCTACCCTCCCCAAAGCAGCTTATTCAAAGAACCTTACATGCACATAAAATTAATGTTGTTTCAGGTATTCAAAAATTATAAGTATTTGATTATCGTGTTCAGGAAAGCGTTTGACATTCCTTTTAACTTGTTCGTTTAATCTTTTGGTGGGCCCCCTAAAAACCTGCCAGGTATATATCAATCATCACTTTTATAAAAAAAGCCCTTTTCCACAGGCTACCTTTTCCCTATTCCGGTATTTATAAGAAACCGGATTTGAAAATGAGACAATATAAAGCATTATGTCTATTTGCCGATGGATAATTTTTCAAAATTTATCCTTTCCTGGAGGATTGAACCGTATGTTTCCGGAAAAGTAAGGATGGAAACCATCCGTGAAGCATACAATAAGTATTGTTCTGACCATAGGGTTATAGTTCTTGTCTTTGACGGTGGCCCGGAGAATAATAACGATGCAATGAAAACTTTTGTGAATAATGAAGAAGTCAGAATCAATCCTTTAATTGCCCTTAAGGATATTCCCTATTCGAATTCGGTAATAGAAGCACAGAATAAACTCTTTAAATACCGTTATCTGTTCAGACAGGAGTATAATGACATCAATGGATTAAGAAAGGTTTTCGGAGAGGATGTAAATGACTATAACTATATCAGGCCTCATATATCCCTCGCGGGATATACACCTTTTGAATCATATTCAGGCATAACTGGTTTACATGAACAATGGAAAAAACAGGTACAGGAAGCCAGGAGGGAGAGATTGCAGGTTAACAGAAAAGAGATATGCCGGATTTGTAAATAAGTATCCGGTCAGGAAGGACATTGCACAGGAAAAGATGCGTAATATTTCTTAAAGAAAGATTGAAATAACTGGAAGTTAATGTAACTTGTTGTATATTAATGTTTTTTGATTGAGTTGTTGCAATATTGCAACGGAAAATTCTAAAGTTGCTTTAGAAATAGCAGGGCTATTTGCTCGGCGAGACCGAACAGGAAAACTTGTTTAAAGACCCCGATATGCTCAAACGCCTCAATGAAATTGAGAAGATGGACAATGAAGATAAAGGAAGTATTCTTAAAGTAATTGACGGGTTTATTAAATCGGTGAAGCTTAAAAATATTGCGGCACTATAAATAAAAATGCCCGGACTTGCCGGGCGTTTTTTATTCTGTTATTAATCTTATTGAATTTAAAGCTTTGTCAAATTCTTCTTTCTGAGTTTTACTTACATTGTAATATCCTACAACAAGATTTTTTGACATTACTTCCTTCCAATACTTATCATTATCTTGTAATCCTTCTTCGCATTTAGTCCCTGATAATGCATCTGAGCATTTCATCCAATTTTCTTTATTTAAACTATGCTGATAATGAATATCAAGGGAAATATATAAAACAGCAGAATCTGGATACACAAACATTTTTAATAAGTACTGGCTTAAATCAGAATCACTGGTTCTATATCCTTTAGGTATGTTCATCTCAAATTTTTGAACTTTCCCTCTTGACATAAATGTTTCTGTTTTTAATGTAACCTTTTTGTATGGGCTACAGCTAAAAACAAAAGAGCTAAAAAGTATCAAAATAATAGTATTTCTCATTTTCTAATTATTACTGCAGGTGGCATAGCTATGGGATTCCTTTTAGCATCAATTAATTTATGTCCACCAGGGTTATAAGTTTCTCTTAAAGGCATATTATAATAAGAACGAATACTATTTTCAAAAGTAGATGCTCTAATTTCACCAATATTAGTATTGTTAATACTTGTTCTTGCATCCATCGTTGGGTCTATAATAAGACTACCAGTATTTGCATCATAAGCATGGAATAATTCATGCCCAAGCGCAATACCACTATTTGAAGTCCCTGTCCAATAAATTATCCCCCCAGAACCAACTTTATCTGCTGGTAATAAACTATACCCCATTGTTTCATCGTTCCAGAAAGGACTTAACGATAATCCTGTTTCGGAAGTCATATTATATGTAGCTTGGTTTGAAAATAAATATGGCTGGCTGAAAGTACCAGGATCAAAACGATGAAGGCCTTTAGCTATAGTAAAGTTATTTTCAGACCCCTGTAACGTGCTTACTACATCTGTGCCATTTCTTGCTTCAACTTTCGAAATATAACGGAGTTCTGTTGTAACGCTTCTTAAAAATGAATTAGTTATTCTTTGATTTCCTTTTTTAGTAATCTTAACGCCTTCTCCAGTATATTGACTGCCATCAGCATTTAATAATTTCCCATCTTGATAAAGAACTCTATTTTGATTATTCTCTCCAAATGCAATCCAAAGACTATCTCCGTTTATATCAATAAATGAAATAGGATTGTTGGCTCCATATTGGTAAGGAGTCATGCTTGCATACTTTTCTGCAAACCTATCAATCACATGGAAACGTCCTAACTGTGGGTCGTACATCCTTGCCCCGTAATCATACCAATCCACCCCCCCATATCCAACCACCTCATCCTGCATCTCCTTCCCGTTATACAAGTACTTGTTCTCCCCTCCCTGCATCCCCGCAAACGACATACCAAACGGGTAATAATCCGTGCGCTGCAACACTTCCGTGGATGACACACCCCTGTCTATCCACCCGTCATGATTGCGGTCCGAGAAGACCACCCGCGTATTTCCAAGGTGATCCTTTAGAAAATACTGGTATTCCATGGTCGCACCATCCTTGTTTATCATGCCTTCAGGTACCAATATGTAACTTAATTGCGAAGCGGAATAATGACCTTTATATACAAAGCTGCCGTAATAATACGTATGATCGGTACTGCTTCCGTTATCATAACTCCTGTACCACTTTACCCCGGTTGCATCGTAAAAATAATCAATTTCCCCGTCTTCTTCACCTGAATAACAAAATATTTCTCGAGGTAAGTTCAAATAATTATAAGATATAAAAATATCTTTATTATTATCCAATATCATATTCCCGTTCTTATCATAATAATAATCCGTTTCATATGGATCCGGATTGCCATCCCTGAAACCTTCCGTGGTTGCGGCATCCGTAACCCTGATGAGACGATTCCCGGTATATGAATACCTGAGCTGATCGATCATCGTACCCTGGCTGCCATAACGCCAGAGTGTGTCAATATTGCCATTGTAATCATACCTGATCTTCCCTGCATCATAGCGTGCAAAATCCTGCCAGGCAGAGGAGGGTTTCTCCCGGTAATCGGCCGACAACAGCCTGTTTATCTCATCATACTCATACCCGTATGCCTTTATCATGGTTTCATTGTCATGTTTCCATTCCATGGCCGATATGTTACCGTTATACTGCGCCTCACTGCCGATCCCTGCATCCGGGTCATCGTAGGAAAGCTTCATCCCAAACAGGGCCTTATTCCGGTTAAGGTTGCCCGGCTCATTGATCCCGGTTAACCATCCCCGGATATTATACGAGTAATCTGATGATTGAAGCACCGACTGGAAATCCTCCGAATGCAGGTTCTTCTGTGTAAGCTCACCCAGCTCGTTATACCGAAGCTGGGAATGTAAGACGGTATCCCCCTGGTTCAGCTTCATCCTTGTTTCAAGGAGCCTGCCTCCATGATCGTAACTGTACCTGGTATAAAGTGAATTCTCCGCCTGGCATACCCACTGGGTTTCTTTGGTCTCTTTTACCTTACCGGTAAAATCATATATCGTACTGATCATACCATAGTAACCCAGCGAGGAAGGCATAAATGTATGCTGCCGCTGGATCAGCCGGTAACGATCATCATAATAATGTACCGCGTGGACATACATATTTGTCGTGTTGTTCAGTATATTGCTTTTTGTCCCGGTCAGAAGTCCTTTTACCTGTCCCATGGCAGAAGAAGGAAAACCGGTTAATCCCGGGTCATCATCAAACCCCCCGTTTATTACCGAGGGAAAGTGTGAAAGAAAATAATAATCATCGTAATAGTTAACTGTCAGCACCCGTATGTCGCTGCTCACATCATATTTGGGGAACGACCGGGTGCGGGTATAATAATGTGTAGCTGAATCCGCGTTCCTGTCTTCATAGTAATGATACGAGGTATCACCGGCATAACAACTGTTTACATACCCCTGCATCCCTGAAAGAGTTTGACGCTGGGCATCTGTGTCCTTATATATCCCCGTAATGATAGGCCGGTTAAGTGCATCATATTTTGTATATGTCCATTCTTTCGGATATCGTTGGTTTCCATCCTGGGTGAGCACCAGCCTGTCACGCCCGTCATATACCATATAGACAGGATCCGCCCCGGGAAGCTTCCTGGTGACCATGCGTTTCCTCTCATCGTAGGTATAATAATACCCCAACTCGTAAAAACTGCCTGAAGTTTCGGTTGGAGTGACGGAATGGTTCCCGGGGGTTATGTATGCTGTATATTTCGGGGGAAGAACAGCCCGCAGAAGCCCGAAATCATCATAAATATAATAGGTCTGTAATGCCATACCTCCATCATCCGACACTTTCAGCACTACCTTCCCCTGTTTATCCTTGTACTCCGTGGTGAACCGGCCATAGCCTGTTGTGCCATCTTTGTTCTCATCTTCTATCGTGTTCTTGAAAAGCTCACCGGATGCATAAAAGGAGTTACATACCAGGGAAGAAGATGTTACCTGCCAGAGCATAACTTCATCGGTAGTATTGGTTTCATAATAAAATCCTTGCGAATAGCCGGTAGTATGCACTGAAAAATCATCCGGCTGCCAAAGTTCCCCCGGTGCCCCCTGCCTTAACACCCTGTTCAGCGGAGAATTTTCATACACCGTACGTGAATACGCAAAAGGATCATTTTCTTCCAGTCCGAAGTGAGCCTGGTAGAAATCATATTGTTCTGTTGAGTCATCTTCCCTGTATGCGCCCGGAGAAATGATGCTATCAAGAGGATAAGGCAGATAGTTATATTCCACTCTCCCCATGTTATCATATTTTACAGGCCTTACCATATCTTTACCTGTTGGTGTAACACGCACCTGCACCTCCTGCATCAACCTGCCCAGCCCGTCGTAGTATTGCACACTCTCGCTTACCTTATTCAGTGGCATGCCTGATAAGTCGGCAGAACGACAGGTGTCCAGCGCAACAACCGTGCGGATGTAGTTCCGGTCAGGGCTTAATGTACTACCCTGTAAATTGGGTGTGACAGCAGGCAAATATGGAAGAGGATTAGTGAGGGCATAAAGCGAATTCCCCTGGGTTGGAGAATACGAAAAGCCCGGACTCAGGATAAGACTGTTTCTGGCGTTTATCACGTATGAACTGCTGCCCGATAATGCATAATCTATAATAACCGTATCACCGGAAATCTCTATTACCTGGGAGTAAGCGGTGAGGGGGAATGCAAGAACAGCAAATATGATCAGTGACCTGTATCCTTTTGATGTTCTTCCGGCCGGTTTGCAATTGTGCTGAATGGTTCGTTCCATGGGAATGGGTTAATACTATTTTTATTAATAAATGACACTCTTAAATTTAAAATCCAGGGATACAAAATACCGCTTACCTGTTCTGTTCCACTTCTGATAATCTGCCCTGAAGATTTTCAAGTTGCTTGTTTAATTCAATGGTATATAATGTAAGCTCCTCTATCTTTTGTAACAATTTCATCTGCATCTCTTTCATGTTTACCCCATGCTCTATCATTTCCTTTTCAGGGGCAATTTCGGGAAGATGTTTATTTGTTTTAACAAACTTTTCCAGTTCATTTAAATTCATGAGGCGGTAGTCACTGCTGAATACAAAATCGCAACCTGCTTCCAGGTCAACTTTCAGTTCTTTTGCCCGGATGGTCCCGCATACATCTAGTTTATAGGAAGGGGTATTTGTTCCTATCCCGACATTGCCATTTCCTTTTATGCGCAATCTTTCGTGAAAATTAGTATCTGTATTTCTTACTAAAATAGCAAACTCGCTATCGGTGTTTTGAGGGCCTCCTGTATTTATGCTTACTAATTTTGTACCCCCTCTATACGTAGAACCTGAGAACAGGCAAAGTGAAGTAAAGTTATTTGTTGTATTATTCGTATTATTTATTACTATGGTCTTATTATCTGTATAAATCTGGGTTGAAGAATAAATTTCGCTATTATCATCATGCACGTCAAATCTGTTTGATGTGGGTGTGATGGTTCCGATTGCTATTTTCCCATCACTGGTTATTCTTATCCTTTCTGAACCATTTGTCCCAAACCTTATAAAATTATCCTCCCTATTCCAGACAAATCCATTTCCTGATGATTCTATCCCTATTAAAAATCCGTTTCCGGAACCTATATCTGTATTACTATTTCCATATTGAGTAGCAACTTGAGTGGCATCTGCATTGTATAAAGTTAGTTTTTCAGTAACTGAATTTGTCCCCAAACTTACTTTTCCCGATCCTACAATAACATTCCCTCCCTGTCTGTTAAGCATTAAGGTTGAATACCCGACTCCCTGTTTCGATGATTGTATTTCCGAATAACTATTAGCTGTGCTAACTCCTACCAGAAGCTGGTAGTTGTTGGTCCCTGTAACACCTATTCTGAGTGCTGTAGTATTTTCACTGGAAACATGAAGGGCGGATTGAGGTTCGGTTGTGTTGATCCCAACCCTGCCATGTGAATATGCACTGCCACCCCAGGCTGCCGTCAGATACATGATATTTACCAATGATGAATTTAATCCCCTTGTTGCAAATTGTAATCCTCCTAGTGCTCCTGAATTTACTCTGAATGCGGATATTCTGGCAGTAGGATCTGATCCATAACTGCCATCCGTGGAGCACCACCAGTCTATCGCTGATCCTGAGGGATTAGTGGTGGAAGCACTTTGAAGTAACAGCCTGGGGGTCACCGAAGCTTCCGATCCATATAAGGTAAGCTGGCGAAGAGGAGAAGATACTCCAATTCCGACACTGTTACCTCCGGAAGATCCCTGTATCGTTCCGCCTGGGGTGTATATCTGTGCGGAACTTATAAATGCTGAACTTAGTAAAAGCAAACTGATATAAAATTGTTTTCTCATGTTAATTCTTAATTAGAGTTATACATATATTTATATTTCTTAGCATAACACCTTGCTTATGTCATGTGTGTTATGGTATGTGGCACAAATTATCATTCTTCTGCTGTTGATTTTAACTTTATAATCTCTCGCTCAATTGCATGTATTCTTTTATTTTGCTTTTCCAGTTCAGAAATCTTCTTATTTTGTTCAATCGCATAAAGGGTTAATTCCTCGATTTTCTGCAACAGTTTCATCTGCATCTCTTTCATGTTTACCCCATCCTCTATCATTTCCTCTTCGGGTGCAATCCCGGGAAGATGCTGATTAGTTCTGACAAATTGCTCCAGTTCATTTAAACTCATGAGATTGTAGTCGCTTTTGAATACAAAATCGCAACCGGCTTCCAGGTCAACCTTTATTTCTTTTGCCCGGATAGTGCCGCATACATCAAGTTTATATGCAGGGGTATGAGTCCCGATACCAATTCTGCCGTCAGATTGAATCACCATTTTAACATTCCCGGAAGTAGGAGAACCCAGCCCTATGCCTAACTTATTCCCTCCAATATCCCAACTACTGTTACTTGCTACAAAAAAAGCATCCCCCCCGCTTGTTCCCGTGTTTTTTAATCTTAATACCCCATCATATGTGCCGTTACCCTCAATATGCAGTCTCGCATTTACCGGATTAACTCCAATTCCCACATCACCACCTTTAAAATGCACTCTGTCAATAAATCCTGCCCCTGTGTTCCTTGGCCCCTCGAAAAAAATTAAACGGCCGTCTGCAGCACCCCTGTCAGAAATTGTCCATCTTACATTGGCGTCAGTACGGCTGTCATGTCCAAACATAAGATCGGCAGGGATATTTTGCCCGGTGGAATGCAAATGTATCTCGGCTCTGTTGGCTGTTCGAATACCTATACCACCATGTAAAAGTCCCGTTCCATCAGTGGTCCTTATTCCTGATGAAGCACCGCTGCCCGAAACATCAAACTGGACACCCGGGCTAATGGTATTTACCCCAACCCTGCCATCTCCTCTTAATGACATTACCATTTTCTGAGATGTTGTTGTAATCCCATCATGAATTAAAAAAGAAATCCGGGCAAGCCCCTGATCCATGGAATAGCTATATATGGAATTGTACCTGTTTGCATCATCCCTGTTGAATCTGAAAATTTCAGCATTTACTCCACTTACACCACCCAGTATTGAAAGTTTGCCTTGAGGATTGCTTATCCCAATCCCCACATTGTTATTCCCCGATGAACCCTGTATCGTGCCACTTGGGGTGTATATCTGCGCGGTAACCAGGCTGAAGCTGCTCAGCAGAAGAATTCCAATTAAAATTGATCGTTTCATTTTCGATATTATTAAGGTGTTATTAATCATTTATTTTCTATAATACAAGGAGGCACAACTACTTGTCTTATTAAGGGTTATCGCTTGCATAGTGATAGTCATATTCCCTGAGTAGGTTTTGTTCATGGTCCCGTACCCGTACTAGTCTGCCGGAATCATCATATTCGAAAGTGGTCTTCAATCCGTTTACATCCTTAATGCTCGTAATATTCCTGAATTTATCATCATATGTATATGTGGTAATCTCTGCATATTTTGTCAGTTCGCTTGTTCTTAAAGTATCCAAAGCTGAAAGAAGGTTATCTCCTGTGAGATTCTGAAACGCAGGTGAATCAGGAACAATACTGCGTAAAGTGTTATATGTAACTCCAACAGCTTTGGCTACAGGTAAGAGATTATGATATCCCCATAAAAAGGAGACGGGATAATTATCCTCAATCTCATATTGTACAAGATTTTCATCTTCATAAATAAAGGTTATTGACTTACCTCCCGAATTATATAAACTATCTTTCTGCAATGAAGCATCCTCCAATAAATAAGCCATTGAAAATGTGTTTATATCAGGAAATCCCGTTACATAAATTGATTTTTGGGGATTAACAATACAATCATCATATTTAAAGATGTTTAATTTTGAGTCAATTACCTGATAAGATGTGTCTTGCGGGGAGGTTTTTTTAATTGTAGTAACTTCCATTGGAGTAATAAGCATATTCCTTTGTTGCATTTTTAAGATAGCTTCAACATTGGAATCTGCTATTCCTAATTTATTTAACTGGCATGATATTAAATCCTCAATATCAGAATATGAACTATCTATACAACTCTGGAAAAACATATCACCAGAATATATCTTGTATATTTCAGTTACAGATCCATCACTTTCATATTTGGTTTCAACATTAGGTGATGTATGAACCTTGTTTTCAGCACCAAAATATTGATATTCAGTTGTATTTACTATGGAATCTCCATTGGGGAAATATTCAATTTCTATTTTTGATTTCAACCCCAGCCAGTCTGTAATGTTTGATTCAGGAGCAGGATCATAAAAGGAATATGCAATATTACACCATTCACAAGGATGGTTTGCAGTTTCCAGTTTTATTGTCTTTTCATAAATCGAAGGATAAGAAAAATACCATTCATTATCTGTATACTCATAATTGATGTGTTTAACGATATTAGTGTCCGGATCAATGTATATTTCGTCAGTAATGAGATCTCTGTGTTTAGGATTCAGATCATTCTTATATTTATATATGATTGCTCCATTATTTATATTTCCATTTGTGATTTCAGTTACTTCTCCATAACCAACGTGATATCCATCAGAAAGAATTGGTTCACCATGATCTGAAACATGATAGGATGTCATTACTAATCTGTCATCGCAAGGATCAATGAAATCGTAATCTGTATTATCATTGTACGGATCATCAAATAATACCAGGCTTGAAGGATACCAGGAAGGAGGTGCTCCTGAGGGCAACGGTTCTAAAAAGTCCTTTCTATAAATATAGTTCTTGATAATATCATTATTATGACTGATACCATCATAGCTGGTGATCGTTTTAATTCTCAAGCCACCTGCATATCTTGAAAAGTATGGTTCATTGTAATTATATGAATATTGCAGAGAAGCTGTTATATAATTATTTGGATTTTCGCTATCCTCCGATTTTAAAGTAACGAGAAGATAAACTCCCTTTTCAAGATAAATTGATCCAGTACTAATAGGAGTATAATTTCCATATGGATCATATCCATCCCATTCACCATAAGGGTATGGAATAAAAGGAGGAAGATCATGATAATCAAAAGAAGGAATTGTATCCCAGTTTTCTGATCCCGGGATTTTATAAACGTACGCATGAGTTTCTCCTTCTCCTCCGGTAGATTTTTGAATGTCAGGCAACGCTGTAGCGCTTGTTATAACCCCAAACTCTTTTACCGAAATATTTACAGGAACAAATCCGGCATCAAAATATTTCTCGTTAATTGTATCCGCAATTGTTTTAGAAATACCTGTCATAGAAAATGATGGATCTGCATAACAAGTAGTTGAAGGATTAAAACCTTTTAAAATTGTTTCATTTTCTTTTGAATAGTAATGAGGTTCCCATTCAAATTCCGTATATCCACCGGTTGGATACGTAATTTTTTCTAATATGCAAGCTTTTGTCGCAGCAGTATCTGTTTCTTTGTCAGCAGTAGTCCAGGAATTAGGTGTATATAGAATAAGTTTATCCGGATCAAGGGCTGGAATAAGTGAACTATTATTCGCTGCATTATAATATCCCCAGTGATCAGTGTCATCACTTATGTAGGAGGGCATCTGATAATCCTCATAATAATCAAAGGTATATTCAACATTCAATATATTATCCTTTAAAGACTTTAGCTTTAATCTTTTATTCTGATAAGTTGAATTAGACGGATAATTATCACCGCTACTGCCTGTAAAATACCAATCATTTTCAAGGCTGAATGCTTTAAGTGTATCAGAACTGTTATTTATAACCAGAACGGTATCCAGTCGCTGTTGGCTGGAGTTATTACCAATATCTTCCCTGTCGTTTGCATATTGAAAATATATACTTATAGTATCTAATGAGAAATCTATTCTTGAAAGACGCTTAGTATTAGTATATTCGGTCTCTTCTTCAGGTAAATCCGGGAAAACATTGCATAAATTTTCATGAGAAGCTGTTTTCAGGTTTAATTTGGTTGATTTAGGCTGATAACCTAAGGTTTCCTCCCATTGATATCCATTACTATTGTATATAAATTCTATAATCTCAGAAGTATTATTTGAAGTTATATTGGAAAGATACCACGTTGTATAATAAGCACCACCATATCGGAAATTTGTCATTTCTGCATCATCTTCAGAAAAAATAAAAACAATGCCATCTTCTGTGGTTATTCTCCAACTATCAATTAAATTAGTACTCATTGGATAGGAATTATAATTCGGCTCTATCTTCAGGTTTTGATAAGGGAATATTATTGGTATCTGGTCAGGTGTAAATATTATCTTTCCTGAATATCCTGCAAAATTGAAATAAAAAACATCAGGTTTCAGATCCTTAATTCCCTGATGTGCATGAATTCGATATATACATAATGGATCAGTCCAATATGGCTGATAAGACACATCTTTAACAGAATCATTATAATAATTATAATCACTAAAAAATCCCGAATAATCATCAGGTCTGACCCTTACAGACCTTGTAATTGTTCATGGGGCATTTAACGTCCATCCAAGTCCTACACATGATGACACTTCAGAAACTTTAAAACCTGATCCATGGTAACTTAACGAGATAGGTAAGCTCAGTTTTTTACCCTTAATTTCATAAATTGGTATAGAAATATTTGGTGTCCCTGTTTGTAAAGTAACAGGTATTTCTCCATATTTTCCTAAGGCTGCAGCCTCAGGTGAAGGTTTAACTATAACAGGTTCTTCAATAGTTTGTGAAAATAATCTGATATTTATTTGCAATATCACTATTATTAAGAAGGAAATTTTAAAAATAGTTTTCATATTCATTAAATAGTTATATTTCATTACTTTAATATTTTGCAGGATATTCATTGCTTCCATAACAGATTATTAGATTAGATATTTATTTCAATATTTCAGCGGTCTTTTATTCAATTCACTTCCTCTATTAATAAATACCAAAAACGCAAAAAGGTAGCCTATGTTTTTATAGCTTTTTGACGAAAATTTTTTAGCTTAGCCTATATATAATTGTATAACAACCAATTACAATTAAAGAAAATTTTCATTTTTTCTTCATCCCAACCTGCCAGATTTGTGTAGAGAGTGTTGACAGACTGGTATAGCCTCCATTTAAGAAATTGATAACAAGTAGGTTGAGTATATATATAAATTTTTAAGTATTGTACGATCTTGTCATATACTTAAATCTCTTTCAATAAAACATTATGATTTGACTTTTTCAATGTTTTAAATATTTTTTCATGCATATCCGATAACTTTTCAAATACAGGAGATTCCCTGATCATAAAATGATCACTCCCGGTATGATCCAGACGGTCAATAACAAATTTTATATCCATTTTATTTATATCCACTGCAGGAAGATAACCATTTTCCCGTGGACTTTCGGTAACAGTTTCAATAAGAACTTTCGCATTTACAAGTGAAAAAATAATATCCCGGATCAGTCGTATCGGGATTCCAAGTTTCTTTGAGATTTGAGAGCTTGTCATTGGTTCATTTCCTTCCTGGAAGTTTTTAATAATGCTATATGCAACATATAATGAGAGCAGTCTTTTATAATGGTTACTAAGGTTTAATGATCCTGATTCAAACTCATATTTCTCAACATTCTGATAGGCAAAGGAGATTTCTGCTCCCAGTAAAACAATCAGCCAGCTTATCTGTAACCATGCAAGAAACAGAGGTAAAGCGGCAAAAGTTCCGTATAAAGCGCTGTAACGGGAAACACCGACCTGAAAATGTATGTATGCCCATTGAGTAATCTGGAATAAAGTTCCGGCAAGAATTCCGGCTATTAGTGCATATTTAAAATGTACTTTAGTATTGGGCATAATTATGTACACTACAGTAAATAAGAGCCATACCAGCATATAAGGTACTAATGAAATAATGCGCTCAACTAATGGGGTGAGAACGCTTATTACTTCATAACTATTATTAACTGCCTGGATTTTTGTGGAGATATAAACCATCACACTGCTTGAAAGAATTATAAGGAAAGGTGCAATAAGCATCATCGCCAGGTAATCACTCAGTTTCCTTAAAAACGGTCTGGGGTGTTTGATCTGCCAGATAGCATTAAATGAATTCTCAATATTGGTTAATACCTGCATTACGGACCATACCAGAATTATCAATCCTATACCGGCCAGTAATCCTCCTTCCACATTATGAAGAACTTTCTCCGAAAGTTCAATAATGTAATTCATTACGTCCTCCTGCCCTTTGAAATTGTCAATGATGAAATCTCTCATTTTACTCTCAAATCCAAACCCTTTGGCAACTCCAAAAGCCATAGCGGCAATAGGCACAACTGACAATAATGTATAAAAAGTTAGAGCGGAAGCACGCATGCTTACCCTATCTTCAATAAAACCCCTGAAAGCCAGAATAATGATTCTGATCTGCCTGATCAGGAAAAATCTGTAACCGGAATCAGCATCCACATATGGATTTAGTATCTGTTCACGATAAAACTTTTTAATCTCTTTTATCATATCCTGAATATTATTTAATGTAAAAATAATTAAATATTGATCTCCATGCACTTAAATATTACTACTGAATTAAAAAAATATTTTAAAAAAGGGCACTTCTAAACCTTATTTAAAGAGAACGAAATGGGTTTGTGTATATTTGCAGTTTTAAACGGAAAAAATTATGGAGATAAATATATACCATCTAAAGGAAGGGGCATTAAAAGCCGTGGGATTAACCATAATTATTGATGTTTTCAGGGCATTCTCACTTGAATGTTATGCCTTTAATAACGGAGCCGGCGAGATTATAGCTGTTGGAGATCTGGACATGGCATATTTATTAAAAGAAAAAAATCCGGACTATATCCTGCTGGGGGAACGAAACGAGATGATCATGCCGGGCTTTGACTACGGGAACTCCCCTTCCCATATTTTGTCAGCCGACTTTTCGGGTAGGACCCTGGTTCATACTACAAGTTCAGGGACTCAGGGGTTGGTAAATGCTATATATTCAAATGAAATATTAACCGGCAGCTTCGTAAATGCGGGTGCCATAGTGCGATATATTAAAGCAAAGCAGCCGGAAACAGTATCATTGGTATGTATGGGCTATGCCTCCTTATATCCGGTGGAAGAGGATACTTACTGTGCTGAATATATAAGGAATGAACTCACTGGAATAAAGAATGACTTCACCGGAATGAAAGAGATCATTCGCCACACCAGTGGTAAAAGGTTTTTTGAAGAGGACAAACAGGATTTTGCGCCATCCACTGATTTTGATCTGTGCCTTGACCTGAACAGGTTTGATTTTATCATAAGGGCAGAGCGGAAAGAAAACCTTGCTATTATGAACAAATTTAATTTCTGAAGGTTTTAATACGCCATAGTTCGTTAAATTGAAACAAAAAAACCGCTATATAATAAATATACAGCGGTGAATATTTTAAAATTTAGCAGATATATCTATTCAACAATTTCTATCATCTTAAACGGAACTCTGATGATGGATTCATAATCCTCTCCTGCTTCAAGCATATCTTCGTCATCTTCTTCATAGTACCAGTTGATGATTACTTCGTTACTGCCTTTATGAATGGCTTCTAACTTCTTGAATACATCAAGAATACATTTTGATGAACTTGTATTAAAATACTCCAGTTGGATGTTAACCTGTGTCAGGTCTTTCGCGCTTTTTCCATATTCATCGAGCCAATCCACAAGGGGTTTATAGAATTCAATGGAGTTTTCGGGAATTGAGCGTCCTTTAATCTCCATAATACCGGTCTGTGCGTCAAATTTGACAGTTGGAGTTTTTGCAGTTCCTTCAATTGAAATCGGTTCCATACTTAAATCTTTTAGTTGTTTTGTTATTAAGATACTATGACTTCAAGGTTAAAAAAATAATAATCGTTATTGTAATTTTCAAAACTATAATCAAGTTTACTTCCGGTTTTTCTGGCTATGTCAACAAGTCCCAGACCGCCTCCTCCTTTGGCAGAAAGTTTCTGATGATTAAGTATAAACTTGTACATATCTTTCAACTCATCACTTGACAAAGAATTGATTTTATCAATTTTATCTTTTAAAATTTTAATCTTACCCGAGTTCACAAAATTACCGGTTGTTATTTTATACACATTATTATCAACCCTTGAAACCACAAGCACTGCGAATTTAGGGTCAAATTTATCATGCATCTCCTGTGGAAGTTCTTCCACATGATGAAAAAGGTTCTGTAAACTTTCCACAAGAACGTTGTAAACTTTCTTGCGTACTTTTGAACCTTCACTAAAGTCATCCAACTTGGCTTCAACTACTTCAAGTACATTACTGATAAGATCGCTGGTAACGCTACCCTTATAAGCCAGAAGCACATCTCCGCCATTTAGTTTATTATAATACTCGTTAATATCAAAGCTCATTGAAGCTTTATTTTTCGATGAAGAGATAGTTAATATCGCCTTTTTCTTTGACCAGCAAATTTAAAAAAAAAGTTTCTTTACCAACAGCTTATTTTCATTAAAAAACAAGTTTTTCTTTGCAGGTCTAAATATAGTGCAAAATAAAATTAAATTGAAACTTATTCAAATAAGATTTACATTTTTTGGTAAAGATCATAATATTTAGAATAAAAACCGTATTATCCGACGAGGAACACACAAAATATCTGACGAAAGTTTTCTGCTAATGGTTGCATATTTTCTGATTTTTATAATTTTCTTTTTCTACTGCCCTCATAAATTGCAAATTTTTGATATCGGCATTTCAGATCACCATTCATAAGCGAGATCTTTTTATCAGGGTGAAGTCCGATATATTTTAATGCTTCGAAGTTGGGGGAAATAACCCAGGACTCATATCCGGCATATCTCATCTTCAGTGTGTCACCAATTTTTTTGTATAACTGGTTTATATCACTTTTCGGGAGTCTTTCTCCATAGGGTGGATTCATAATTATCAATCCGTTACTTTCAGGGGGTAAGGAATCAAAAAAATCAACTGTATTAAGTCGGATCACGTCTTTCAAACCTGCCTTTTCAATATTTGATCGTGTCATGCAGATTGCTTCAGGGGAAATATCAGATGCATACACGGAACACTGTTTTAAACTCTGATGAGAGAGACGGTTTTTAACAGCAATGAATAAGTTTTCATCGTAATTATTCCAGTTAAAAAAAGCATACGATTTTCTGAAATACCCCGGATATATATCACTGCCTGCCATTGCTGCCTCAATGGCTATTGTTCCTGCGCCACACATTGGATCATACAGGCAAATATCCTTATGATTCCATCCTGCAAGCTTAATCATGCCGGCAGCCAGCACTTCATTTAATGAGGCCTGGTGAGCCACTGTGCGGTATCCTCTTTTAAATAGCGGTGCGCCAGAACTATCCAGACTTATATCAGCCTTAGTATTATCTATATGAATATTCACAATTATATCCGGATCCTTCAGATTAACAGAAGGCCGGCTTCCGGTTGCTCTTCTGAACCTGTCGGCAATGGCATCTTTAACTTTCTGTGCCAGATATCTGCTGTGTCTGAAAAGCTGTGAATTAATCACCGGTGTTACAGCAATAGATGAATGAACATTAAACAGAGATTCCCATTCAATCTTCATTAATTCCCGATAAAGCTGATCCTCATTTTCAACTCTGAAAGATTTCAAATGCATTAATATTCGTAATGCGGTTCGCAGGGAAAGATTCAATTTATACATTATAGCAATACTTCCTGAAAATTCAACAGCTCTGTTCAGTATCCTGATATCTTCCGCACCGCACGCTTCAATCTCAGCCTTCAGGACATCCTCCAGCCCATATAATGTAGTTGCAATGAACTTATATTTACTCATAACATTTCAAGATGTTTATTTATTAATTCCACTGCCCGTTTGAATCTTGACATTCCTGAACCGCTGATTATTTGATAACGTACATCAAGGTTCTCAATCTCCATAATGTATCTGGAAAAAAGATAATCTCTTCGTTCTCCCCCGTTTTCCCTCACCCGGTCCGGAATCCACGGGATGTCCGGAGCACAAAGCAAATAAAGGTCAATGCTGATGCTTTTTAGTTTGTGGTCAACCCAAGAGGGGTGTTCTCCAAACACTTCGAGAAACCATATTTTTGTTATGACCAGCCAGGTATCAAAAAACACAATTTTTTTCCCCTGATTCAGGGATAATTCCTGTTGCCTGATTTGTTTCTCAGCGATCTTTTCAACATCGGCGTATGTATATGGCCGGGAAAGGTTTTCAATATATTCTCTTGCGTACTCAGGGATAAGAAACCCATCATACCTGTCAGCGAGATATTTTGCCAATTCGGTTTTCCCTGTTGATTCAGGTCCGGTGATAACAATATTAACCGGCATCGTCAGATTCATAACAGTTCTTCCCTCCACTTATAATAGCCTGCAAATGCCAGAGAGGTATAAACGGTAAATAAGATCACCGTTGGGTATAATCCTTTATAGATATATAATCCGATAGAAACTGCATCAATAATGATCCAGAACAACCAGTTCTCGATGATCTTCCGTGCAAGCATCCATGTTGCCGGAATGCTTGCAGCAGTGGTAAAAGCATCCCACCAGGGTAAGGTTGAATCAGTATATCTGATCAGAAAATTGGCAATAATTACTGTAAATAGACCCGTAATGACTGTTAAGAGCAATAGCAACCTCACACCTGCATATTGAACCGAAAGTTTCTTATTCCCTTTTTTCCCGTATATCCAGTTGTACCATCCATAAAAGCTGATGAAGAAGTAATAAACCTGGAGACCCATATCGGCATAAAATTTTGTAGCATGGAATACATATATGTATAATAAGGAGGTAATGATCCCTAAGGGCCAAAGCCAGATAATCTGCCGTATTGAAAAATACAGATAGATGAGCCCTGATATTGCGCCAAGTACTTCAATATAGTTGTCTGATATCCAATTGCCCGGCATTTATCTGTTTTAGTCTCCTGTATAAGCATGAAGCTTTTTATCATACAAAGTGGAACTGCTGATTATTTCAACAGCCCGGTTGAATATGGGATCTGATTGATTAATTATCTGGTAGAATTCTGAAGTCTCCCAGATATCTCTTGCTATATATGCCTTGAGGAGTATTTCAATCATACTTCTGCTTCTGATGAAATCAGCATCATTATATTCTATCCCTTCATCTGCAGCATAAGTAATTAATTGCTGCATCATTTCTTCCGAAGGATTATAAGAATCATGAAATAACTTAAATTCGGGATAACTCTTTTTCAGTTGATTACGATGATCATCCACATAACTAAGAATGAACCGGTTCATAATACCTTTACTAATAAGTGCCCGGTAGTAGTCGGAATAATAAGTAGTATCTATGGGGACAAAGTAATCCGGCATTATTCCTCCACCTCCAAAAACCACACGGTTCTTTGTCAGTGTCCTGTATTTTAACGAATCAGGGAAAATACCGGAATCTTCCCGTGAAAGTTCACCGTTATTATATCTGGATACAAGTTCTTTGGCATAGTTTTCATACCCTTCCTCATACGATTTTTGAATTAATCTGCCTGTGGGAGTATAATATTTGGCAACAGTGAGACGTATCAATGATCCGTCAGTAAGCATGAATGGCTGCTGAACAAGACCCTTCCCAAATGATCTCCGGCCTACAATTACAGACCTGTCCCAGTCCTGTAAAGCTCCTGCCACTATCTCACTGGCTGAAGCAGAGCTTTCATCGATCATAACAACAAGGCGGCCATTTTTCATTTCTCCTTTATCCGTTGACATATAATTTCTCCTGGGATTTTGCATGCCCTCAGTATATACGATCATTTTACTGCCTTCTACAAACTGATCAGCAAGGTCAACAGCCACTCTCAGATAACCGCCACCGTTTCCACTCAGATCGAGGATCAGATTCTGCATATTCAGTCTTTTTAATTTACCGATAGCATCCATAAATTCATTCATGGTAGTACCCGAGAATCTTGAAAGCTTTATGTAGCCTGTATTATCATTGATCATATAGGTTGCATCAATACTGTATATTGGTATCTGGTCACGGGTTATTACAAATTCAAGTAGGTCGGCAGAATTTCTCCTGTAGATGGAAACATTTACCTTGGTTCCTTTTGGTCCCTTCAGTTTTTTCTGAACATCAAGGTTCGTTATCCCGATTCCGGCAACATTTTCTCCATTAATTTTCAAGATCCTGTCACCGGCTTTGATGCCGACCTTTTCCGAAGGACCACCGGTAATTGGACTAATAATATAAATCGTATCATAAAGAATATTAAAAGACACTCCTATTCCTTCAAAGCTGCCATCGAGCGGTTCCTGCATTGCTTTAACCTCCTCTTTCGACAAATAGGCTGAATGTGGATCAAGCTGATGTAACAGATCAATAATAACCTTTTCTATCAGGCTCTCCTCATTAATGGTATCAACATAAAAACGGGATATTTTTTCAAATACCTCGCCAAATTTGAGGGTTTGTTCGGTAATTTGTGCGATGGATGATACCTGTAACACAAATATTATTAAAATAAGACTGAAAATTCTCTTTACCATCACAATAAATATTTAGTTATTTCTTTACCGGCCTCAAAAAACAGGCCAGTATGTACAAAATGGGACAGAACCATGATCAACACCTTTATACTTACAAAGAAATATGATATAAGATACAGTAATAAGCAGGTGGTCTTGATGGAATATCACTACTATCTAATCAAATACAGTTTTATTCCCATTCGATAGTAGCAGGCGGTTTTGAGCTTATATCGTATACAACCCGGTTTATACCCTTAACTTTGTTAATGATATCATTAGATACTCTACCCAGAAATTCAAATGGCAAATGTGACCAGTCTGCTGTCATGCCATCGGTTGAACCCACTGCTCTTAGTGCCACAACATTTTCATAGGTACGTTCATCTCCCATAACTCCGACTGACTGTACAGGGAGAAGAATGGCTGCAGCCTGCCAGACACTGTTATATAATCCATATTCCCTGAGTGCATTTATATATATATTATCAGCTTCCTGAAGAATGCCAACCTTTTCACCTGTAACCTCTCCCAGTATCCTTACAGCCAATCCGGGTCCGGGAAAAGGATGCCGCTGCAGAAGCTCCTCGGGCAGATCCAGTGCTTTCCCTACTTTTCTGACCTCATCCTTGAAAAGAAGCTGTAAAGGTTCAACAACATTAAGCTTCATAATATCAGGAAGCCCTCCTACATTATGATGTGATTTAATTTTTGCAGAAGGTCCGTTAACTGAAACTGATTCAATTATATCCGGATAAATAGTACCCTGCCCTAACCATTTAACATCTTTAATTTTATTTGCTTCCTCCTCGAAAACCTCAATAAAAGTATGTCCTATACTTTTTCTTTTCATTTCCGGATCTGTAATCCCTTTCAGCCCGTCAAGGAATCTGGAGGATGCATCTACACCATTCACTTTAAGTCCTATCTTATGATAAAAATCAAGAACTTTCTGATATTCATCCTTTCTCAGAAGACCGTTATTCACAAATATACAGGTAAGATTATCATGAATAGCCCTGTTTAAAAGAATGGCAGTAACGGAGGAATCAACACCCCCGGAGAGACCAAGAACAACTTTTTCATTCCCGATCTTTTCCTTTAATTCTTTAATTGTGACTTCTATGAATGATTCAGGGGTCCATGACTGAGAACATTTACATATATCAATGATAAAGTTTTTAAATATCAATGAACCCTCTGTTGTATGATAAACCTCCGGATGAAACTGAAGGCCGTAAGTATCTTCGTTTTTAAAAGCAAATGCTCCGATTTTGATGTCAGCAGTGCTGCATAATATCTCAGCATGGGGAGGAAGTTTAACAATAGCATCACCATGTGACATCCAGACCGGGGTATCTATACTGATATTATGGAACACCGGACTCTCCCTATTAATATAATGAAGCCTTGCCCTGCCGTATTCACGGGTTTGAGACTGAAGCACCTCACCTCCTGAATAATGGGCAAGAAACTGGGCTCCATAACATATTCCGAGAATGGGTACCTTCCCTCGCAAATCAGATATATCAGGAACCGGTGCATTTTTATCCCTTACAGAGAACGGACTTCCGGACAGAATTATCCCTTTGACCGATTCATCAGGAACAGGGTATTTATTAAAAGGATATATTTCGCAATAAACATTCATCTCACGTACTCTCCTCGCAATGAGCTGAGTATACTGTGAGCCAAAATCAAGAATTAATATACGTTCTTTCACTGTAGTCTGATATTATTAAGATGAACAAAAATACGTTAAAATTTTATACCTGATGAGAATGTCTCACCCGTTCCACTTCAAAAATATCACCATCATTTACACCATAGGTTTCCGGAAAGATATTTCTTGCCTGATCAACAAGATCATTAATATTTTTATATCTCGAAGAAAAATGTCCTATTAAAAGTTTACCTGCCTGTGCCAAAGCAGCTGTTTTTGCAGCATGGACACTTGTGGAATGCATTGTTTCCATAGCAAGCGGCTCATCTTCGTGTGAAAAAGTTGCTTCATGGTAAAGAAGGTCAACCCCCCTGAAATAGTCAGCAACAGAAGGATCAAAACCCGTATCGGAACAATATGCATATGACCTTTGTTTCCATGGTGGAAATGTAAGTTCTTTATTGGGAATGATCCTGCCGTTTTGCAGCGTGATGTCCTTTCCCTGCTTGATAAGCCCGATATCTTCGATACCGAACTTATAAATATCCATAGCTTCTTTTCTGAGGTTTAGCAGGGCCGGAGTTTCCCTGAATATAAAGCCGCAGGCAGGAACACGATGCTTCAGGGGGAAGCTGGTTACTTCCACAGCTTTGTCTTTAAAAATGCACATAGGACGCCTGAATCCCAACGGATACAGAATAATTCTGTAATCCATGCCGGCACCAAAATTCAGTGTATAAAATTCAATAAGATCCTTTAACTCCCCCGGGGCATGAATATGCAGAGGAACTTTTCTTCCGAGCAGCTGGAATGTTGATAACAACCCGAATAACCCAAAAACATGGTCGCCATGAACATGGCTGATAAATATCCGGTTAATTTTCCCCAGCCGGGTTTTAAATTTTCTAAGTTGCATTTGTGTTCCTTCACCGCAATCTATTAAAAAAAACCGCTCATTAACATTGAGTAATTGAGCGGTTGGAAAACGTTCAGATGTAGGCAATGCGGAACTGCTGCCCAGTATCGTTAAAGCAAAACGCACAAAAGAATTATTATTTATTTCATTCTTTGTTATTGATCATTTTGACAGCCTCATCTACTGTTGATGTAATATTTAAAACAGTATCCAGTTGTGAAATAGTAATTAATCTTTCAACAGCTTCATTTAAGCCGGTGAGAACAAAGACTCCATTACCATTTTTACAAAGCCTGTTAGCAACCAGAATGGCACTAAGACCAGATGAGTCACAATAACGGCAATTTCCAAGGTCGAGAATGATATTTTTCTCGCCATTACCTGATATCAGCACAAGTTCAGACTTTAATGTCGGAGCTATGTGCGTATCCAATTTTTCCTCCAATACTTTGATTAAAGTATGGTTTTCAAATTTTTCTATTTTGAATTCCATATCTGAAGTTTTTATGAAAAGACCAAATTAGTCATTTTCTTTCTTTTTTACAGCATTTTCTTTTTTTTCTGCAATATTTTTTTTCTGCTTCTTCTCAAGTTCCGTTTTCAATGAAGCTAAATCAGTGATATCGCCAAGTGTTGTTTTCTCAAGATTGGCCCGTATCTTCTTCTGTGTCTTTCTGGTAACAGCTTCCTGATTTTTCTTTTCATTTTCAGCTTCTGCTTTTTTATCGCTTTCGAAAACCCGTGTATGAGAAAGAACTATCTTTTTTGAAGATTTCGAGAATTCCATTACTTTAAAAGGCAGTCTTTCATCAACTTTAGCACTGGTTCCATCCTCCTTAATCAGATTTCTCGGAGTTACAAAACCTTCAACACCATATTGCAATGCGACGAGCGCGCCTTTGTCGGTAATTTCAGTTATTGTACCTTCGTGAACAGAATTCAACTCGAATACAGTTTCAAAAACGTCCCATGGATTTTCTTCGAGATGTTTATGGCCGAGGCTTAATCTCCTGTTCTCTTTATCAATTTCCAGAACAATCACATCAATGTCGGCACCAATAGAAGTAAACTCTGAAGGATGTTTTATTTTCTTTGTCCAGGAAAGATCAGATATATGAATGAGTCCATCCACTCCTTCTTCAATTTCCACGAATACGCCAAAGTTTGTAAAGTTGCGCACCTTTGCTGTATGTCTTGATCCAATGGTATATTTATCATCAATGCTATCCCATGGATCAGGTTTGAGTTGTTTCATTCCAAGAGACATTTTTCTTTCTTCCCTGTCGAGTGTTAATATTACGGCTTCCACATCGTCCCCGACATTAAGAAATTCCTGTGCGCTGCGGAGATGCTGTGACCATGACATTTCAGATACATGAATCAGCCCTTCCACACCTGGCGCAATTTCAATAAACGCTCCATAGTCAGCAATTACAACCACTTTTCCACTGACTTTATCTCCGACCTTCAGATCCGGATCCAGGGAATCCCACGGATGAGCTGTCAGTTGCTTCAGTCCCAATGCTATTCTTTTTTTCTCATCATCAAAATCAAGAATAACTACATTTATTTTCTGATCAAGCTGAACAATTTCTTCAGGATGATTAACGCGACCCCATGACAGGTCTGTAATGTGAATAAGTCCGTCTACCCCGCCAAGATCAATGAAAACTCCATAGGAAGTAATATTTTTCACTGTGCCCTCGAGTATCTGTCCTTTTTCCAGTTTGGCAATAATTTCCTTCTTCTGGATTTCTAATTCTTCCTCTATTAATGCTTTATGTGAAACAACTACATTCTTGAATTCATGGTTAATCTTTACGACCTTGAATTCCATTGTTTTTCCAACATAAGCATCATAATCCCTGATAGGCTTCACATCAATCTGAGATCCGGGTAGGAATGCCTCAATGCCAAAAACATCCACTATCATTCCACCTTTTGTCCGGCATTTAATGTACCCCTTTATGATCTCATCCTTTTCAAGTGATTCATTAACACGGTCCCAGGAACGCATAGCTCTTGCCTTCTTGTGGGAAAGCAATAACTGCCCCTGCTTGTTCTCCTTACTTTCAACATACACCTCCACCTTGTCACCCACTTTAAGATCAGGGTCATACCTGAACTCATTCAAGCTGACGACACCCTCAGATTTATACCCGATATTAATAACTACTTCACGTTTATTCATTGAGATAACAGTGCCATCTACCACTTCATTTTCAGCTACTGTGGATAGAGTCCTGTCATACAAACTTTCATATTTCTGCTTATCCTCCGGTTTATATGGATTATGTTCATTGTTATATGTGGCCCAGTCGAATTCAGCAAGTCCTGTATTCTCCAATGCAGCATCACTTACTTCTTTAACCCGTTTTTCTTCAGTCCCGGTTTCCGTTTCCTTTTCCTCTGAAATTTCAGCTACCGGCGTAACGGAAGAAAGTTCATCCTCTTCCTTTGCAGTTTCGTCAACAGGTTCTGTTGGGATTTCATTCTTTGCAGTTTCGTCAACAGGTTCTGTTGGGATTTCATCCTTTGCAGTTTCGTCAACAGGCTCTGTTGGGATTTCATCCTTTGCAGTTTCGTCAACAGGCTCTGTTGGGATTTCATCCTTTGCAGTTTCGTCAACAGGCTCTGTTGGAATCTCTTCTTTTACGGTTTCTTCAACAGGCTCTGACGGAATCTCTTCTTTTGCAGTTTCGTCAACAGGCTCTGTTGGAATCTCTTCTTTTACGGTTTCTTCAACAGGCTCTGTTGGAATTTTTTCATTCTCAGGTTCTTCAGCAATTTCTTCTTCCAGGGCTTCTTTATTGGCAGAAGAGACACTTACTTCATCCTCCACAGGTGTAACTTCAATTTCCGCAGTTTCAGTTTGCGGAACCTCATTACTTCCAGCTTCGTTGCTTTCAATTTCCTTTGCTTCTTCAATGATTGGTTTTTCCGGATTTTCCGGTGTATCAGACACAACCTTCTTTTCTTTTTTTGCCATGTAATTAAAATTAAATTAATAAGTTAGACATTATCGTTGATTTATCAGGGATGCAAAATTAAGATTTTTTTATGAAAACCAGCAAAGAATCATTGATTTATTAAAAATTACAGTGAAGTGTACCAAAATTAAAATAATTATCTTTGGAATTATTTTTTTCAACTATTATTAAAATTAACATGAAAGGTATTATACTTGCCGGCGGATCCGGTTCAAGACTCTTTCCTCTGACAAAATGTATTTCCAAGCAGATTATCCCGGTGTATGATAAACCAATGATATATTATCCTTTATCAACACTGATGTTATCCGGAATAAAGGATATTTTGATCATTTCCACACCTGAACACGTAGGCTTATATAAAGATCTTCTGGGAAAAGGCACTCAATTAGGGCTTAATCTGGAATATGCCGTTCAACCCTCACCTGCCGGAATTGCACAGGCATTCATCATTGGTGAAGATTTTATCGGTAAGGATCCGGTATGTTTAATTCTGGGTGATAATATTTTTTACGGGCACGGACTGGGCAGAACTCTTACCGAATCATCAGCACTTACATCGGGTGCTATAATTTTTGGTTATTATGTCAATGATCCGGAGAGATATGGAGTGGCTGAATTTGATCCGGGAGGTAAAGTTATAAGCCTTGAAGAGAAACCGGCTCATCCCAAATCCAGTTATGCAGTAACCGGTTTATATTTTTATGATAATACGGTTGTGAAAAAAGCAAAAACACTAGTTCCATCTGCCAGAGGAGAACTTGAAATTACTGATTTAAATAAATTATACCTCTTAGATAACAGTCTAACTGTTAAGCTGTTAGGAAGAGGAATCGCCTGGCTGGATACCGGAACCCACGAAAGCCTCTTACAGGCTTCCCTTTATATTCATACTATTGAGAAAAGACAAGGGCTCAAGATTTCATGTATTGAAGAAATAGCCTATAAAACAGGACTTATCAGTAAGGAACAGTTAGTAAATCTTGCCATTGGGCACGGAAAAAGCCAGTATGGGGATTACCTGAAAAAGATCGCCAATGAGGAATTATTTATTTTTAATAATAGTGAGAAATGAAATTATTCAGGACAGAGATACAAGGTTTATTCGTAGTTAAACCTGAGGTTTTCGAAGATAAGAGAGGTTATTTTTTTGAGAGCTATAACGCAAAAAAATATTCGGAATACGGATTAAATATTGATTTTGTTCAGGATAATCAATCAAAATCAAGCTTTGGTGTGATACGTGGATTGCATTACCAGCAGGGGTCTTATTCTCAGACAAAACTGGTTCGTGTTCTTGAAGGAGTGATTTATGATGTTGCTGTGGATATTCGTCAGGGATCTGCAACATTTGGCAAATGGTATGGTCTTGAGTTATCCTCTGAGAACAAAGAGCAGCTGTTGATACCGGCAGGATTCGCACATGGCTTCTCTGTATTGAGCAATACAGCAGTGGTTTTTTATAAATGTGATAAATATTACCATCCGGATTCAGAAGGAGGCATTATCTATAATGATCCTATGCTCAAGATTAACTGGAAAATCCCATCCGAAAAAATGATAATATCACCAAAGGACTCCACCCTGCCGTCATTTGAAATTGCCAAAAAAAACTTTAATTTCGCTATGTGATAATTTCTGTCATCCTACCCTTTACAGAAACAACATGGTAAATATCTGAAAGAAATGTCAAGATTACTAATTACAGGTGCAAACGGACAGCTTGGTTCTGCTATTAAAACAATATCGGAAGAATATAAAATGTTCCGGTTTTTTTATGCTGATCTGCCTGAACTGGATATTAGCCAACCAGAGAGTGTAAGGAGATGCATCAGGGATGTAAAACCTTCCGCTATAATTAATTGCGCTGCATACACCGCAGTGGACGAAGCTGAATTTCAACAGGACCAAGCATTCCTTATCAATGCAGAAGGAGTGAAAATACTATCTGATGTATCAGAAAAAGAAGGAATCAGGCTCATCCATATTAGTACAGATTATGTATTTGACGGCTTGAATTACAAACCTTACACAGAAACCGATACTCCAAACCCGCAGACTACCTATGGAAAAAGTAAACTGAAAGGAGAAGAATTTCTCCGGGATAATCATAATTCAATGATAATACGAACCTCCTGGTTATATTCCGATATGCCCCAAAGTTTTTACCGGAAGATACTCAATGCGGCCACTGAAAATTCCGGAATTAAAGTTGTGTATGATCAGACGGGTTCCCCTACATATGCTGCAGACCTTGCTAAAGCTATAATGGAAATAATGTCAGGTGTGGACATTGATGCCGCAAATTTTATCCCGGGAATATATCACTTTTCCAATGAAGGTATAGCCAGCTGGTTTGATTTTGCAACGGAAATAATTGAAAATGCGGCGATCGACTGCAATGTCATACCGGTAGAAAGTGATGAATATCCGGTAAAAACTCCTCGTCCTTATTACTCGGTATTATCAAAAAAGAAAATAAAAACCACGTATCGAATTCAGATACCTCACTGGAAGGAGAGCCTTAAAAAACTTATGAACCAATTATAACTGAAGCAGAATGAAAAATACTGATCTTCTGGAACAGGTTAAAGAAAAAGCCAAAATATGGATGAGTGATTCATTCGACCGGGATACCCGCCATAAGGTGAAATACATGCTGGAACATGATCATGACGAACTTATCGAATCATTCTACAAAGACCTGGAATTTGGTACGGGTGGTTTGAGAGGTATCATGGGTGCCGGAACCAACCGGATGAATATATATACAGTTTCAATGGCCACCCAGGGTTTGAGCAATTATCTGAAAAAGATGTTTTCTGACCTGCCTGTGATCACAGTGATTGTTGGATATGACTGCAGGAACAATAGCAGGTTATTCGCCGAAACATCTGCCAAAGTGCTTAGTGCTAATGGAATAAATGTATTATTGTTTGAAGATCTCCGGCCCACTCCCGAAATTAGTTTTGCTATCAGACATTATCAATGTCAGAGTGGAATAATCATTACTGCATCCCATAACCCTAAAGAATACAATGGTTATAAAGCCTACTGGAATGACGGAGGACAAATTATTTCTCCTCATGACACGAATATCATAAAAGAAGTAGAACAGATAAAATCCCTGAATGATGTCAAATCACAGGCTGATAATTCCAGGATCAGATATCTGGGTGAAGAAACAGACGCTGTATATACTGACATGGTGAAGAGTTTATCTATGAATCCCGGTATTATTAAAAAGCATCATGATCTGAAAATTGTTTATACTCCCATACATGGAACCGGTGTAAAGCTGGTGCCCATGGCGTTAAAGAAATACGGGTTTACCAACATCTGCAATGTTCCGGAACAGGATGTTACAGATGGCAATTTCCCGACAGTAAAATCCCCCAATCCTGAAGAACCTGCTGCTCTTGAACTGGCCCTGAAAAAAGCAAAGGAAGTTAATGCCGAGCTTGTAATGGCAACAGATCCGGATGGAGATCGTGTTGGAATTGCTGTTACAGATCAAAATGGAATATTAACATTATTAAATGGCAACCAGGTTGCTTCCCTCCTGATCTACTACCTTATAACATCGATGGCCGCTCAGGGAAAAATTACCGGTAATGAATTCATTTGTAAAACAATTGTTACAACTGACCTTCTGAATGATATTGCCGATAAGTACGGTGTTAAACACTTTGATGTTCTTACCGGATTTAAATATATTGCTGACATCATCGGGAAAAATGAAGGAAAGCTGAAATTCATTGCCGGTGGTGAAGAAAGTTACGGTTACCTGGCAGGAGATTTTGTGAGAGATAAGGACGCTGTTATTTCCTGTAGTTTGATAGCTGAAATTATGGCATGGGCAAAAGATCAGAATAAATCGATCTTTGAGATACTCCTGGAAATTTATTCAGAATTTGAATATTACAGGGAATTTCTGGTATCGGTTGTAAAAAAAGGGAAAGAAGGAGCAGAAGAAATAAAAAAAATGATGACAGACCTGAGAAATGATCCCCCCATGGAGATCAATCATTCGAAAGTCATAAAAATAATTGATTATGAATCCGGCATAGTGACCCTGAAACCTGACAATATAAGAGATAAAACAACCCTTCCCCGGTCAAATGTTCTTCAGCTCTTTCTTGAAGACGGCACAAAAATCTCCATACGGCCTTCCGGCACAGAACCAAAAATTAAATTTTATTTCAGTGTGAAGGAAAAACTTACAGGCAGGGATGAATTCACTTCGATAAGTAATATCCTTGTTGAACGGGTAAATTCAATCAAAAAAGAATTTGGATTAGAATAAAAATCTAAAAAGTAATGAAAACATTCAGAAAAGAATTATGGTTTGAAACCAGTAAGCGAAGAGAGTTAATCAACATCACACCAAAGGTAGAGATGTGTCTGGCAGAAAGTGGTATAAAGGAAGGGATTATCCTTATCAACGCCATGCATATTACTGCCAGTGTTTTTATTAATGATGATGAATCGGGTTTACATCACGATTTTGATATCTGGCTTGAGAAACTGGCTCCTGAAAAGCCCTATTCGCAATACAGACATAATGGATTTGAAGATAATGCTGACGCACATCTGAAAAGGAGTATTATGGGAAGAGAAGTGGTGGCTGCAATTACAGATGGAAAACTGGATTTCGGTCCATGGGAACAAATTTTTTATGGTGAGTTTGACGGTAAAAGAAGAAAAAGAGTGCTTGTGAAAATTATCGGTGAATAGTTCCTGCTTCCAAAACAGAATATACAGTTGCATAAAATTAAAAGGCATCCTGCTTTATAAAAACTTGAAATTCGGCAGTAGATTTTAATTTTTTACTAAATTTGTCGGATGTTTAAAAATTAATTTAATCATTAACTAATGAGAACAACCATTCAGATAATTTTAGGGATTGCAATTATTATACTTGGATTCCTCGTAATTGAAAGTATCATGGCTCCTATTCGCTTCAATAAGGAAAGAGCCTTTAGGGAAAAATTGACCATTGACCGGATGCTGCACATAAGGGACGCCCAGAGAGCCTATAAAGATGTTAAAATAAATTATACAGCAAGTTTTGACAGTCTGATCCATTTCCTGCAGAATGATTCTTTTACGATAGTGAGAGCAATAGGAGAAATTCCTGAAGAGCTTATTGATGAAACTAAAGATATAAGAAAAGCAAGGGAAATTGCTTTAAAAAGAGGATTGATCAAAAGGGAATTTACCAAGATCAATGTTCTTGATTCCTTATTTGGACTGAATTTTCCTGTAGATTCACTGCGTTATGTTCCCTTCACCGATAAGGTTGAATTTCATATGGAAGCAGATGAGTACGAATCTTCTTCAGGTTTGGTTATTAAGGTTCTTGAGGTGTCTGTACCATACAGTATCCTGCTGAATGGACTTGATGAGCAACTTGTTGTTAATTATGCAGAACAACGGAAAAAAATAACCAACTACCCTGGTTTGAAATTTGGTTCGCTCATTGAAGGAACACTCACCGGTAACTGGGAGTAATCATTTTTTTATGACTGAAATTGAATCAATTTCTATTGATGATAATTTTTTTCAGTTGACAAAAACAGAGTCTGGAAAGGTGATTGTTTTTGTCAACACTCCAAAATTCACACTTGTCCCTTCCGAATACTATTGTAAGGAAATGCGAGATCAATATTTTGATTTCATGCATTTGGACCATTCATGTGATGTATTAATTGAAAATAAACTTCCGAAATGGAATTATTATATTCTGTTTTCCCTGAATCAGAATTTTAAAACCACTGTTGAGAAACATTATCCTGCTGCTGAGTTCTATCATTACGCAACCGCAATAGCTTCCAGATATACAGAGGAGACCATCTCAGCTTCAGACCTGGTCATTATTAACAAGCGGAATGAAAATTTATATCTTCTTATCTCTAAAAACAATGAGATTGTTTTATTGAATTTACACCTTGTTAAATCTGATGCTGATTTAATTTATTTTATTCTTAATGGTCTGCGCAAAAATAATATTAATCTTAAATCAACCAGATTATACTATTCCGGGGATATTAAAACTGAAGATAACTCCATCCGGCTCTTAAAAAAATATCTGGTTAATATAAATCCACTTCCATTATATCAGACAGATGGAAATAAAACCAGTTTGTTTGAATATTTCCGGTTTAATCCAACAGAATAAATTGAGAATTATAAGTGGTAAATATAAGGGAAGACACTTCTCCCCTCCTCCTGGTTTCAGGTCAAGACCCACAACCGATTTTGCGAAAACAGGATTGTTTAATATACTGAATAATTACTTTAGTTTTGAGGAATTGGAAGTGCTTGATCTCTTTTCCGGAACAGGAAGTATTGCTCTGGAGTTCATATCAAGAAATGCCAGATATGTTGAGATGGTTGAAAAGAATGCCGTTCATTTCAGATTCATTCAAAAAGTTATCAGTAATCTAAAAATCACTAATGCAAGGTTATTTAAAACAGATGCATTCGTATACATTCCACATGCGAGGATGAGATTTGACATTATTTTTGCTGACCCTCCTTATGAGATGGATGAAACAAAAAACCTTCCCACACTGATATTTGATCACAATTTACTAAAACCCGACGGATGGTTGATAATAGAACACTCTGCAAAATTTGATTTTTCAGACGCAATTCAACTTTTTGATATGAGAAAATACGGAAGTGTCAGATTCAGCTTTTTTAAAAATATGTAGCTACTGGTGATATCTGACATATTGTAGTTTTGTTAAATATTTTTTGAAATTTACACATATGATTTTCCATCGGCCGACAGCACCTCCCTTCAGCGCAGGATGCATCACTCACGCTTAGCTTACCCCTCCGCTAAAGCTTCGGCGATACAATGTAAAAAAATTATATCTCTAACGCTGATTTTTCAACATTATTTCCATTAACAAGCGGAGAGAATCTCTTAAAATATATTCCTGAAATATTTAAATAAATGATTATGAATAATTTAACCATTATTATGGTGTTGATCACGCTATTATGGAATATTCCCATTTCTGCACAGAACGGAGGAATTGTATTCCAGGTAATGCGTCCTGCTTATATTGACACATCAGCAGCTGAAGCCCAGGGAGCGGTGCTTGTCAGCGTTTCTGATTACCCGTCTGACCTCGTAAAATACCGGCTATATAACGGAAGCTCACAACATTACTGCTGGAATGAGGCATCAAAAAGCTTTATAACTTCAACTTCATACACAAGTGCACCATTAGCTCCCGGAACACCAAGTTCATTATCAACATTCTGGATAATATTCCAGAGAGGATCAAACAATTCATCTTCTGTTAGTTATCGTGACCGGATTGATCCGTTCACATCCAACTATAATACGATACCCCTGTCTGAACCCATAACTATTAAAATTCCGTATGAGCTGACCGGCAGGATCACTGGTATACCTGAAGATGATCTGCAGAATAAATATGTTATCCTCGCTTACAATGGAACTGAGCTTATTAATGCATCATCAACCGATCTTGAAACGGGAAGTTTTAAAATAAGTATTCCGCAACATATTGAAACAGATAAAATAGAAGTGAGAAGCATCGGTGATATTAAAATCTCTGAAATAACAGGGAATTGGACAAACTCAGGTTCTGTAGGAGATATAGTATTAAGTTCAAACACCGGTAAGGAAAAACCAGGACAGAATAAACTGTGTATTTACCCGATTCCGGCGGATAAAGAAATATTCATAAAGGGATTGAATAAAGCAGATGAAATTGAAATAATTGATATTTCAGGCAAGGGACTGAAAAAGATACGTGTTGACAGTGATGAAACAATAATTTCTGTCCATGACTTAATGCCGGGGATATATTTTTTAAAGACCGGGGAATTATCGGGTATATTTATAAAACGGTAGGTGATCAGCGGTTTTTATACTTTACTCTGTTTCCATCTGCCTCTTTTGAAAATGATAAATGCGATTACGGCGAGAAGAGATTCTGCAATGACTATAGCAATGTATACTCCTTTCTCATGCAGCCCGGCTGAAATACTTAGTAAATATGCCAGGGGTATTTCAATAAGCCAGAAACAAAACAGATTTATCCATGTAGGCGTGATTGTATCCCCTGCCCCATTAAATGCCTGGATCATAACCATTCCAAAAGCATAGAACAGATAACCAAAGCTTATAGAGCGAAGGCAAAGCACGCCGGCACTGATTATGTCAGGGTCCTTTGTAAAGAAATTAATATAAGTGTACGGATCAGAAATAAACAAAACTGCAAAACTGCCAAGAATTACCATATTAAGCAAACTGGCAGCAAATACTGATTTTTCAGCTCTTTTCGGTTTTCGGGCTCCAAGGTTCTGACCGACAAGTGTACCGGCTGCATTAGCCAGTCCCCACGAAGGAAGGAGTGTAAATATGATTATTCTTATTCCTATTGTATAGCCTGCCACAGCATGACTTCCGAATTCAGAAATAAGCCTCACCATGCCAACCCAGCTTGATGTGGCAATAAGATTCTGTCCAATGCCTCCTATTGATAATCTGAGCAATTTTCCTATCAGCCGGAATGAAATTCTAAGATGAGATCTCAATAATTGTATTCGCTTCTTCCCAAAGAATAATAAATAAAACTGATAAAGAACAGCCAGTCCCCTTCCTATAGATGTTGCAACAGCTGCCCCGGTTATTCCCATTTCAGGAAACGGACCCAGTCCGAAAATCAGGCAGGGATCAAGTACAATGTTTATCAGGTTGGCCACCAGCAAAACTCTCATGGAAACCGCTGCATCGCCTGAGCTTCTGAATATTGCATTTATTATGAACAACATCATGATAATAACATTACTTCCAATGATGATCATGGGATAAGTGTGACCGACCGCAGTCATTTCCGCTGAAGCACCCATTAACCTGAGTATCTCTCGTGAAAAAAAAATACCAGGAACCGCAATGAACAATGAAACAAAAAGTCCGGTAACGACTGCCTGAAAAGCGGCAAGAGCAGCTTTATCAGGTTTTTTCTCTCCAATTCTGCGGGAAACTATCGCAGTAGTGGAGATACTTAATCCGGCAGCAATGGCATATATTATTGTCATTAACGATTCGGTAATACCCACAGTGGCAATGGCATCAGCTCCCAGTTGTGAAACAAACAGTATATCTGCCAGAGCAAATACTGATTCCATCAACATCTCAAGAACCATTGGAACAGAAAGCAGGAAGATTGCCTTACTTAACCTGATAGATGTGAAATCCTTATCTGTACCGGCAAGGGCTTCTTTAATATCCTGCCATAAATACCGGAAACTTCTGAAAATTTGCATAAAACAGATAAGTAGTTAATAACAAATGGAGTAAAGAATACCGCTCCTATCAGTGATCTAAAATATCCTAAGCGATTCGGATATTTCCTTATTTTTTAAAAATCTGGACTTTAGATTATTTTGTCTTTCTCAAATGACTCAGACAGCTGATGTAAGGATTCTCCTGTAAGTCTGTTTATTAACCACTCACTGAGTATTTCTGAGCCCAGGGAATTATAGAAATCAATAGCAGTTTTATTCCAGTCCAGAACAGCCCATTCCATACGTCCGCAATCCCTCTCTACTGCAATTTTGGCTAATAACGTCAGCAAAGCTTTGCCAAAACCTGTTCCCCTGTATTTCTCCTTTACATATAAATCTTCAAGATATATTCCCGGCTTTCCCAGAAAAGTGGAGAAATTATGAAAAAACAATGCAAATCCCACAGGCTGATCATGGAAATACCCCAGTAGAACTTCAGCATATTTCTTTTTGCCAAATAAATATTTTTTCAGTAGTTTTTCATTCATGGTAACTACATGTGATAATTTCTCATAATCAGCCAGCTCACAGATAAGATCCCTGATAAGACACACATCTTTTTCTTCTGCCCGTTTTATAGTAAATCCGGGGATGCCGGTTTTGATAATTTCATTCATCTACAGTAATTTATTTTGTAATAGAGAATATAATATTCCCCGGAATCCGGAGAGCACAAAAATAGTGCATTTTAGCACATAATAAAAGAAACTATGGAATAGCCAAACATACAATAATCTAAAACTTCAACGTAAGCCCTGCAAAAAAATGAGTTCCTGCCTGGGGAAAGTATCCATCAAGCTGTTTTTCCTCATGATCCTCGAAATACCTGTACACCCATGCATTGGATATATATTGTTGGTTAAAGATATTAATGAGACTAAAGGAAAATAATGCTTCCTTAACATATTTGTTTTTATGTGAGTAGTTTAAAATAATGTCATTGATAAAATATGGGTCCAACGTTCTTTCTTGTGATCCTGAATTATCTATATACTGCTTTCCGACATATTTTGATTGCAATTCTATGGTAAGGGCCTCAAACAGCTTGAGGTGAAACGTATTTGATGCAATAACTGATGGGGAGAAACTGATATCAGCAGATTTTTTTTCAAAAGAGACCTGGTAGGGCTCATTATCCGGATCAATCCAATAATCCCAGTTATCAACAAAGATGTTGATATTTCTGATTTTATTACGGCTGAGAGTAATAGTTGAGTTCCAGCGTATCCTTTCATTTAAGTGCAATGATGAAACCATCTCGGCTCCGGTCCTGTAACTGTCTTTAACATTCTTCATGACCGGGTCACCCACATCGTTGATTTCACCGGTAAGGACCAGCTGATTATTATAATCCATATAATAAAAATTGATATCCAATGCCCATCTCCTGAACCTAAGACTATATCCTGCCTCATAATCATACAATGTTTCATGTAACGGAACAGGGTCACCTTTTTTTGCATCCTTGAAATTGCTTCGGTTAGGTTCACGATTGGCTACAGCAAATGACAAATAAAGCCTGTTATTATCTGTAATAAAATAATTCCAGCCCAATTTAGGATTAAAAAATAAAAACTTATGATATTGACTGATATCAATCAAATCATCATCCAGACCATTTATTTTATAAGTTATGCCCCTGATCTGAAGGTCAGTATAAATATAATGGTTCGTTAAAACATTAAAATTTACTTTCCCAAAAACATTAAAATCCTTTTTATTTCCCGAATTAGTATACCAACGGTGGTTTATTTCTGAGATACCTGCATTTCTTGCCCAAATTACGTCGCCGAAATGATCTCCGTCGTAAATATTGGCCCCCCCGCCAAATGTATTTTCCAACCTGTTCCTTCTGAAAACTGATGAAAATACCAGACCATAAAAGTCATTATCAAGCCATTTCCTCCTGATCATATCGCTTCTACTAATTACTTCATCCCCGATAACTATGTCAGGAATAAGATAATCAGACAATTTTCCGTTTTCTTTGTATTGTTCATAATAACCTTTTCCATGTGTATAATGGAATACGGTATTAAGGTAATGATCCGGCGATATTTCCTTTATATAATGGAGTTGGTAGTGTGTTTGTTTATAATTATCCGTTTCATTGTCATAGAACCTTACTTCTCCGGATTCGGTAGTATATCTGCCCATTCCGTTATATTTTCTGTTTACATCAAGCATATCACCCGGAACCCCATCCCAGGCCTGGTAAGTTTTTTCATTACCTGAAAATGTGATCAGTTTTATTCTGCTGGTGGCACTGTGCCAACCTGCGGAAATATAATGTGATCTGAGATTTGAGAAAGCCCGGTCGATGTAACCATCCGAGTCTATTGATGACAACCTTGCATCAAGGATAAAATTATTGTCCATCAGGCCGGTTCCGGCAGCCAATGAATGTTTTCTTGTATTATAGGAACCTGCTGTATTGGCAATTTCAGCATAAGGCTGGCTGTTCAAAGATAAAGTCTGAATGTTAACACTCGCTCCGAATGCTGCTGCACCGTTAGATGATGTTCCGACACCTCTTTGAATCTGCATATTATTGACTGAGGAAGCAAAATCAGGCATATTTACCCACCATACACCATGTGATTCAGCATCATTCAAGGGAACTCCATTCATAGTGATATTCACCCTGAACGCATCTGTACCTCTGACACGAAATCCGGTATATCCTATTCCTGTTCCGGCATCCGAAGTGGGGACCAGGGAAGGACTCATGGAAAGAAGAAATGGGATATCCCTGCCCATATCAATGCGGGAGATATCACCGGCAGATATATCAGTAACAGCAAAAGGATCTGTTTTCCCGGCTCTAAAAGCCCTTATCACCACCTCTTCACCCATAATATTACCCTGATGCAGAGAAAAATCATTATGTATATCTGACTCAACAGTTATCTTTTTACTGTATGTTTCATATCCCACATAGGATATCTTTAATGTGTATATCCCTGCAGGGATCTTTCTGAATTTGAAAATACCATCGGCATTTGTAACAGTTCCAAAATATGTATTCTCAAAATACACATTTGCTCCAAAAAGAGGCTGACCTTCGGAAGAATAAACAGTTCCGGAAAATGTAAAAAATTGAGATGATACCTGAAAAGTAAATATTACCCAGGTAAACAAGGCTAATACCTGCTTCATAATACAATGATTAATATGTTATAAATTGTTTCATACATAATCCCTTCGCCGGCATTACCCGGATCAGGTTCTAAGGGTATGATCTCAGCCCGTTTTGTTAAGGCACCCCCTTAGTGAGAAAAAATTGCTAAATCACACAAAAATAAGATTTTTTTTTTACAAATTGCAAACTTTGTTTCGCAGTGGGTAGTTCATTCAGAAAAAAATAGTTCCTGTAAAAACAGAATAATAATAAATAAACGTACAAACATCCAATAAATGGAACACAAGTCCCTGTCAGAGGAAAAATATTTAACCATTTTCAATGCGGTAAATGATGCTATCATTATTCTGGATGCTGAGAGAATCAAGGTTGTTGATATTAATAACCAGGCGTTTGAACAATTCGGATATACAACAGAGGAGTTCGCTACATACCCGTTTCAATTTATGAGTGATGCGGAAGGAGGTTATACTGAGGAAAAAGTTATTAAATATATTAATGAGGCACTGAAAGGGGATCTGGTCATTTTTGAATGGAAGGGAAGAAATAAGAAAGGAGATACATTCTGGATAGAGGTACAGTTGAAAATAGTACAGATAGATAATTCATCCCATCTGTTGGCCATCATCAAAAACATTGATAATCAGAAGCGTACTGAATTAAACTTAAAAGAAAATGAAGAACAGTACCGGATTCTTACTGAAAATTCTCCGGATATAATAACAAGGCTGGACCGGAATTACAGACATTTATTTGTAAATAGAGCCATAAGTAAAATAACACATCTGCAGCCCATAGATTGTATCAATAAAACACTGTCTGATCTAAGATATTTTCCGGAAGAACTGTGCCGGTTTCTTGAATCGCATATTAATAAAGTATTCCATGAGAAAAACTCTCATGAGGTAGAATTTAACTTTACAGGAGCAACCGGAAGAATATTCCTGGAATGGAGGATTTATCCGGAATTGGATAAATCAGGAGAAGTAAAGACCGTTCTGACTATAGCAAGAGATATTACTCAACGGAAAAAGCAGGAGAATATACAAAATACACTCTTTGGCATTGCAAATGCTGTGAATACAACTCCTAACCTTGACGAGTTATTCATCAGCATACAACATACCCTTGGAACTGTAATGGACACAAAAAACTGTTATGTAGCTCTGTATGATGCAGAAAATGAAACTCTGTCCTTACCTTTTCTTAAAGACGAAAAAGATTCCTTTAATGTATTTCCGGCAGGTAAAACATTAACTGCCTATGTAATCAATACAGGTAAAGCTCAACTCGTGAATAAAGACAGGGCTGAGCAACTGGAAAGAGAGAACCTCATTGAACCCATAGGCACTCCATCAGAGAGTTGGCTTGGAGTACCCCTAAAGCATGGAAGTAAAATAATTGGAGTATTTGCAGTTCAATCCTATAATAAGGATATCATTTATACTGAAAATGATGTGCAAATACTCGAATTCGTTTCAGATCAGATTGCTTTGGCCATCGAAAGAAAAAGTTATGAGGAAAACCTTAAAATAGAAAAAACCAGGGCTGAAGAATCAGACAAGTTAAAAACCGCATTCCTTTCAAATATGTCACATGAAATAAGAACCCCGATGAATGCCATTATTGGCTTTGCCGGTTTACTTTCATCATGTGAATTAACCGATGATGAAAGAAAGGAATTTATTGAGCAGATAAATCATGGAGCAGAAACACTCATGTTCCTGATTGATGACATACTGGATATTTCGAAAATTGAAGCAGGACAGCTCCTTATTCAAAATTCTGAATTTATTTTATCTGAAATGATGAACGATTTAAGAATGATGTTCAGTAAATCAACGGTAAACCTGAATAAAAATAACATCAGGCTGATCGAAGATAATAATAGTTTTTCTACAGACATCCAAATTAAGACAGATAAACACAGGTTAAAACAGGTTTTTTCAAACCTGTTAAATAATGCCTTGAAATTTACTGAAAAGGGAGAGATCAGATACGGAATTAAAAGTCTTACGGATGATTTTATACACCTCTATGTTAAAGACACAGGTATAGGGATCAACGAAGAGAACCTGAATCTTATTTTTGAACGATTCAGACAAGCCTATGAATCCTCGTCCAGACTTTACAGTGGTACCGGATTGGGGCTGGCTATATCCAGAAATTTGATTGAACTTATGGGCGGCACTATCGCAGTAACTTCAAGTATCGGAAATGGCACTGAATTTGTATTTACTATCCCCTGGCATTCCTCCGTCGTAAAAAAGCAGGAAAAAACAGATGATCCCGCTACAGTAGCAACACATCCTGATTCTTAACATTAACTATGAGAATTTTATCCCTGATATCCGGATTATTGATACTGTTCACAATGTGCTCTCCCCAACAGGTTCATCAGGAACATATTGGAAAAACTGTATTCAGGTATAATGAATCAAAAGGAATTAATACTCTCGATCCTGCTTATGCCAGGAATCAGACCCTTATATGGCCTGTTAACCAGCTTTTTTCCGGGCTGGTACAGCTTAATGACAGCCTGGAGATAGAACCCTGCATTGCCAGTGACTGGATAATAAGTGAAAACGGATTAGTTTATACTTTTTATCTGCGTAATGATGTGTATTTTCATGATGATGCCTGTTTTCCCTGCAATGAAGGCCGTAAAGTCACCTCCCACGACTTTTCTTACAGTTTTACGCGAATAATTGACCCGTCATTAGCATCACCGGGAAGCTGGATATTCAACAGGATCAGAACAAACAGTAATGGAGAAATAACTGGTTTTAAAACAATAAATGATACGGTGCTTGAGATAACGCTGTCTGAACCATTCCCTCCTTTCCTGGGTATGCTTAGTATGCCATACTGTTTTGCCATCCCGCGGGAAGCCGTGGAGAAATATAAATCCGAATTCGGAAGGAACCCGGTTGGCACAGGCCCGTTTCGTTTTCATTACTGGAAGGAAGATGAAAAACTCATATTATTAAAAAACAATAAGTACTTTGAGAAAGACAGCCTGGGAATATCGCTTCCTTACCTGGATGCAGTTTCTATAACATTTATTAAAGACAAGCAATCAGAATTTCTTGAATTTTTAAAAGGAAATATTGATTTTTTGTCAGGAGTACATCCTGTTTATAAAGATGAGCTGTTAACAAGATCAGGCAGGCTCAATTCCAAATACAGAGATAAATACCAGTTGATAACGGATGCCTACCTGAATACCGAATATCTAGGGTTTCTTCTGGATGAAAATATCACTGACTCAACTAATCCCTTACGGGATATACAAGTCAGAAAGGCTATTAATTATGGATTTGACAGGAAAAAGATGATGAAATACCTTCGTAACAATATAGGTGTACCTGCGCAATCAGGCTTTATTCCTGTTGGAATACCTTCATTTAGTAATGATTTAACAGGATATTATCATCATCCCGATACGGCGGCTTTCTTATTACAGGAAGCCGGTTATCCAAACGGTAAGGAACTGCCAACTATTACTCTTACCACAACATCGGATTATCTTGATTTGTGTGAATTTATTCAGTATGAACTTGCGGGACTTGGTATTCGCTTAAAAATTGAGGTTGCCACCGGGGCATCATTCAGGAACCGTGTGGCTAATTCTAACCTTGATTTTTTCCGGGGTTCATGGATTGCAGATTATCCCGATGCCGAAAATTATTTCCTGTTATTCGTTACTGATAACTTCAGTCCTGCAGGTCCTAACTATACTCACTTTTCAAATCCTTTGTATGATTCCCTTTATTATCGTTCAATTAAAACACCTTATGAAAAAGAAAGATATAAAATTTACAGGGAAATGGATAGTCTGTTAATTGACAACGCGGCTATTGTACCGCTATATTATGACCAGTCAGCCAGATTTACCCATAAAAAAGTTAAAGGGCTGGGATCAAACCCTATGAACATGTTGGTTCTCAAATATGTACAAATAGTCGATTAAAGCTGTTTACCCTCATTAAGAATAGCATCTATTTCTTTTTCAGCTGAATGAAGTTTTTCACGACAATGTTTAATCAAATAACCTGCCCGTTTTACCAAGGCGGCAAGTTCATCCACATCAGGTTCCCCATTCTCAATTTTTTCAAGAATCATCTCAATCTCACTGATTGCCTGATTATAGGAAAGTGCTTTTGTTTTCATTTTAGTTAAATGTTAATTTTCACATAAGTATCCGGTGTCAATCTTTATTTCGCTTCCTGACTGATTCAATTTTACTCGCAGCTATCCCATCACTGAACATAGTACTAATCGTGTCACTTTTTTTCAAAAGGGAAGAACTTTTAATAATTTTCCCATTTAAAGATGTAATAGTAAAACCCCGTTCCAGAATTTTCTCAGGATTCAGATATTCAATACTTTTATTCAGATTTTGTATAGTATTGCTCTTGTTCTGAATAAGCAATGAAGTGCTTCGTTTTGTATGCAGCAAGTAATTTTCAATTATTATTTTAATTGCTTTGATTTTGCTCCCGGATTGTATTTCAAGGAGCTCAGCAGAGCGAAGCAAATCTTTTCTTCTTGATATAAGAAACTGAGACCATGCTCTGGGAAGAACCACCTCCATATTATTTAATGCATTCCTGTTAAAGTCAAGATTATTACGGGATATTATATTTAATTCATAGGATTTCTTTTCCAGGAAGTTTTTCTTTGCAGTTATAATTTTAATATATTCTTCCGTTATTCTGTCAAGATAATCGCCCAACCGGTTCGTGAAGGTAAGAACAGATGAAATTATGAATTCAGCGACAGCTGTAGGAGTTTTTAAGGCTGTATGCGCAACCAGATCAGCAATTGTATCATCGCGTTCATGACCAATTCCGGTAATAACGGGTATCGGAAACTGACAAATATGCAAGGCAAGCTCGTAGGAATTAAACGTATCCAGCTCTGATTGTGCACCTCCGCCCCTTATAATCACTACAACATCAAAATTATCCCCGGTATTGAATATTTGATCAAAAGCATTGATAATTGAAGATTCGGATTTTTCTCCCTGCATTATCGCGGGAAATAAGCGGGAAAAAAAACTAAATCCATATAAATTTTTACTGAGTGAGTCTGTAAAATCTCCATACCCGGCTGCTGTTTCAGAACTTATAATGGCAATTCGCTGAGGTACCAAAGGGAAATTTAATTTTTTATTCATATCAATCACCCCTTCGTCCTTTAGTCTTTTCATGACCTCCTGTTTACGTCTTGCAATATCTCCCAGGGTATAGGAAGGGTCTATATCTCTGACGTTCAAACTCAGACCATATATTTCATGGAATTCAGGCTGCACAAGTAACATTACTTTAATTCCAGAATTAAGACTATATCCTGTAATATTCCGGAAGAAGGGCATGATGTTTCTGTAAATATTTGCCCAGACTGTGGCACGCATTCTCGCGATTATTCGGTTACCGGAAACTTCTTTTTCGATGAGCTCCATGTAACAATGACCTGATTTGTTGATATTTAATTCACTAATTTCAGCCGTAACCCAGAGTGATTCCGGATAACCGAGATAGATTACAGACTTTACTGAATAGGCTAATTCGCTGAGTGTAACCGGTTCGTTCATTGTTTAATTAACCGGCTGACCCGGTATTCGTTTTTATTTTGACCTACAATCAGATATATTCCGGGAGTTAAGTCTGCAGGATAAAAACTTTTTAGCTCATAAGCCTGCATATCTACCTGAAATACCTCAACCACTTTTCCAAAAATATTAATAATTTGTATTTCGGTAACGGGAATATCAAAATACAGATTAAAATCGTGTATAAAAGGGTTAGGAAAGATCCCAATTTTTTTCTCTGTTTTATCAGGATCGGAGAGATAATGAAATGCAGCCATAAAATTCGGGATCCCATAACCCGTATTGTTATCAGGGTTCTGAGCCTTGTTAGCTGAAGCGCGGATGCTATGTAATATTTCAGCATTAGATTTGTAAGGGAAAGCTTGCCACAGGCATGCAGTGAGTCCGCTGACCTGAGGTGCTGCAAATGAGGTTCCAAATCCTGTGCCAACAAATCCTGAAGAATTTATGATGGTTGCTTCATATCCAACTGCCATGACATCAGGTTTGATCCTTCCATCGTATGATGGCCCCCTTGAACTGAATGCAGCCAGGTTTCCAAGAGTATCTATTGCTCCGACCGAGAGCACATTTTTGCCATCTGAGGGAGCTGTTATTTTATTCCATGTTTTATTTCCTTCATTGCCGGCACTTGCAACAATAAGCATTCCCTTTTCGAAAGCTTTTTCTGCTGCAATAGTTACCAGCGCTTTTTCTCCATCCATATCTGCATAAGAATAATTCATTGTGGTATCATTGAATTGACTATAACCCAGTGATGTGGTAATAATATCAATACCGGAACTATCAGCAAATTCAGCTGCCATAATCCAGTTGGCTTCTTCAATCTTATATTCAGAAGAAGCATCCTCCGTTCTCAGTAAAAGAAACCCGGCTTCAGGTGCAGTACCTATAAAAGAACCGGGCAAGAAAGCCGCCATTGCAGATAATGCAGACATACCATGAGAACTTTCAGTAAAAACGTCAGATCCGCTGCTAACAAAATCCCTTGCTTCCAGTATCTGATTACTATCAAACAGATGCCTGAGCGCTTCAAATGTATTTACTTTAAAAAAACCCGCATCAAACACAGCAATTTTTATTCCCCGTCCGCGATATCCCAGATCATGTAAAGATTTACCATTCATTATCTGAATTTGTTTCAAACCGGCACCATAATCACTTTCTGTATTGATCCATGGGAAGTATGACAAGCTCGCACATTCCTTCTCCTCATGTAAAAGATTGCCGTCAGAAGAAGTGCTGTATGAAATCAAAGGATCAAAATTCTTTACGAATTCAAGAAGAGCAATATTATTCAGCAAAACAGAATCAGTTGAAGAAGCAATCACTGCATTGAACCATTTACTTGTACCAAGTATTTTCAGTCCCAGATTTGTAAGACTATCGATATATACCTGGTTAACAGGAAGGTCCTCTTCCGTAACCGGAATGTTGTATTTAATTCTTCTGTTAATTGCATCAGGAGATAAAAACTCCCCGGGATTATGTATTGAATAACCGGAATTATTTTTCCCGGTGAATTGAATCCAGTATTTTTCAGGGGCGAGTTTTTGTGAGGATACAGTAAGGTAAATGGTGCTGCAAAAGATCAGAATGAAAATTCTAAGAACATGTATACTAATATGATCTGTTGTTTTCACCACCTGATTGAACTTACTAATAAAACAATTCCGGTTCTGAATAATTGCCTATACTTTCCTGAACCCTTCTTGAAAATTCATCCTGTTTTTTTTCATACTCTTTATCAGGAATCATTATCCCGTTATTATATTCGACAACAATTTCAACCTCTCCCTTTTCGTCGTAATAAGTCCATCTGCCATGCATTACCCCATTATAATAATGGCCGCTGATGGAGGGATTTCCATTACCAGTCCATGAATTAAATTCTCCCTCACGATTATTGTTCTGATAATGCCCTCTTAATCTTAATGTGCCATCGCTGAAAAACTGTTCCCAGACACCGTTGCGTTCATCATTAACAAAAACAATTCTTTCAGACACATTTTTATTACTGTAAAATTTCAGGCTTTCCCCTTCCCTTCTGCCTTCTTTATAATTTTCCTTCATAATTAATTGTCCGTCAAACATTGAATAGTAATTCCAGGTACTATCTTTATTTTTATCCAGGTAACGCCCCTCGGCAGCCGGTTTACCGTTTTCGTAATATAACCGGGCATAAGCAGATCCTGAATCCTCGCTGTAGATCATTTCAGCCTGCAGAATTCCTCCGGGATAGTACCTTTTAAATTCGCCAACCGGCATATCATTTACAAAATATCCCTCATATTTCACCTTACCGCCGGGATAAAACGTAATCCAGTACCCGGTTTTTCTTCCATGTTCATCAAGCTGATTAACAGGATTTTCCTGTGATAATAGAGATTTCGGAAATAATAAAACAAATATTATCAATAAAGTAAAGCACCTCATCTGCCCGCATATTAGATTAGCTTTATATTTCCTCAAAGATAATATTTTCAGCTGAGTTTGATTATAATAAAAAGCTAAGCATAATTCCTGCAGCCACAGCGGAACCTATAACACCTGAAACATTTGGTGCCATAGCATGCATCAGCAGATGATTGGTAGGATCTTCCTTCAGTCCCATATTTTGAACAACCCTTGCACTGTCAGGGACTGCTGAGACACCGGCTGCTCCGATGAGGGGATTGATCTTGTTATCTGCCGTCTGAAAAAGATTCATCACTTTGGCAAATATTATGCCTCCTGCCGTGGCAATCATAAAGGAGAGAGCTCCCAGCCCGAATATTAATAATGAATCAGAAGTTAAAAAGATATCTGCCTGGGTTGACGCTCCAACGGTTAACCCGAGAAGGATGGTAACTATATCAACCATTGCGTTCCTGGCGGTTTCTGCAAGCCGCTTAGTCACCATTGATTCTTTTAACAGATTTCCGAAAAAGAGCATTCCCAGCAAGGGTAACGATGATGGCGAGATAAATGTTGTCAGGATGAGCCCTATTAAAGGGAATAATATCTTTTCGAGTTTTGATACAGCCCTGGGAGGTTTCATGCGTATCCGTCTTTCCTGTTTAGTTGTCAGAAGCCTCATTATGGGAGGTTGAATAACCGGAACAAGAGCCATGTATGAATAGGCAGCAATGGCAATAGGACCAATAAGGTTCTTTACAAATACAGGGTCACCGTTAAGGGTATGTCCTATAATATCGAGTCCGTTAGCCAGTTTGGATGAGAGAAATATTGCTGTAGGACCGTCAGCTCCTCCAATAATACCTATGGCACCGGCTTCACGGGGATGAAAACCCAGCCATAAGGCTCCCAGAAAAGTGAGAAAAATTCCCAGTTGCGCAGCAGCACCCAATAACATCAGCCTTGGTTTTGAGATTAATGAAGAAAAATCTGTCATAGCACCTATCCCCAGGAAGATGAGGGGAGGATAAATGCCCTTAATCACTCCGTAATATAAGTAATTTAAAACACTACCGTCCTGATATACTCCTATCTGAAGATTAATATCACCATCCTGAAAAAAGGGGATATTTCCCAGAATAATACCTGTACCTATCGGTATCAATAACAATGGTTCATAGTCATACCGTATGGCCAGATAAATAAAAACCAATCCGACAACTATCATAAGAATATGTCCGATTGTCACATTCCTGAAACCGGTATAATCATAAAATTTCTTCAGACCTGCAATGGTATCTTTAGCGATTCCCTCTGTACTCTCATCAAAAGTAACGGTATAAATAACCGTATCGCTTTTCCTACCCGATTCAGCTTTAGCAGTTAACATAAATCCCTCAGATACATGAGATGTATCTTCATTCATTGCTTTGCAAAATGAAGAGTAAGAGATAATTAATATGAAGAAAAGATAAAGTTTTTGCATCTTTGCTATACAGTTAAATTAACTCAATTAATATATCCCCCTGTAATACAGCCTGTCCCGGGATAACTTTCACTGATTCAATAACACCTTCTCTGTCGGCAAGTACCTGATTTTCCATTTTCATGGCTTCCATGGTAAGGATTTTTTGTCCTTTGCTTACAATATCCCCAGGTTTAACAAAAATCAGGGTGATAATTCCCGGCAAAGGGGCCGACAAAGGAGTAGAAGCAGCCCGATCCTTTTTATGAATGTCTGGTTTTGCAGGGCCTGCCGCAACAGGCCTGAGCAATTTTGGAGTTTTTTGTTTACTCACCTTACGGTGAATTTCCACATTATATAGTGTTCCATTCACTTCGATTTTTGCGATATTATCATCAATGCTCCTGATCTCAACATTGTAATCATTACCATTAATTGTAAAATTATAGCTCTTCATTAAGTTAGAATTTTAAATCCGGTTAAATTGATTCCTTACAGCATATATTTTTGAACTCCATGGAGAATAGGCCTTTGAAGTCTTTTTAATGGTCAGTATGGCACTTTCTTCATCGTGCATTTCATCCAGAAACAGATGTAAGGCAACAGCAATAGCTGCGGTCTCTTCTCCCAGAATATGATCGCTGTTAATAATATCGATCTTTTTTTTATTTTCATTCGATCTGAACAGTTTAAGGTTAACAAGTCCTGGAAGTGCCTGAAAGAACAGATAAAGCATTAATAATGAAAAGAATACAATCAGATAACCGGCTATGGCTATTACAATGGTTCCTGTACTTATGTTATTCGATAAAATTATCAGATGCATCATAATCAGAGGGGTATATTAGGGTGTTTTTTCGGAGGATTTATTTCCTTTTTAGTGGACAGTGTCTGCAATGCCCTTATTATCCTGAAACGTGTATTTCTTGGTTCTATGACATCATCGATATATCCGTATTTTGCAGCCTCATAAGGATTAGCAAATTTCTCCAGGTATTCCTCTTCCTTTTTAGAGAGATATTCTGCTAACTCATCCTCATCTTTGATTTCTGCCATTTTTTTACCTTCGAGGATTTCTATTGCGCCTTTTGCACCCATAACGGCAATTTCTGCTGTAGGCCATGCATAATTGATATCACCCCTTAGTTGTTTTGAACTCATAACATCATGGGCTCCCCCGTAAGATTTTCTCAGGGTTATGGTAATTTTCGGGACAGTGGCTTCACAGTATGCGAACATTAATTTAGCTCCATGAATAATAATTCCGCCGTATTCCTGTGCACTGCCCGGCAGAAATCCGGGAACATCAACAAAAGTGATTATAGGGATATTAAAACAATCGCATGTTCTAACAAACCTTGCCGCTTTACGGGAGGCATTGATATCCAGAACCCCGGCCAGGTAATTGGGTTGATTGGCGACAATTCCGGCGGGCATACCATTGAATTTTGCAAATCCGGTGATAATATTTTCTGCATAATCCTGTTGAAGCTCGAGAAATTCAGCACCATCAATGACTGAAAAAATAACATCCCTTACATCATAAGGCTGGTTTGGATTTTCAGGAATAATTTCATTAAGAAGATCATCTCTTCTGTCAATAGGATCAAAGCATTCGCCTATTACAGGATCTTCGAGATTATTCTGAGGCAGATAAGTCAATAATTTTCTTATCAGCAGCAGGCCTTCTTCCTCATCTCCGGCAACAAAATGTGCTACACCTGATTTAGATGCATGCACTCGTGCCCCTCCAAGATCCTCCGTGGAAATAACTTCTCCGGTAACAGATTTTGTCACTTTCGGACCAGTAACGAACATATAGGATGATTTCTCACTCATAATGATAAAATCAGTGAGAGCGGGAGAATAAACCGCACCTCCGGCACAGGGTCCGAAAATGGCAGAAATCTGCGGTATCACGCCTGAAGCAAGAATATTTCTCTGAAAAATATCTGCATATCCTGCAAGACTCCTCACACCTTCCTGTATGCGTGCACCGCCACTGTCATTAATTCCTATAACCGGTGCACCAACCTTCATAGCCTGATCTAATATCTTACATATTTTTTTTGCATGTGTTTCTGAGAGTGATCCTCCGAAAACGGTAAAATCCTGAGCATATACATAGACAATACGGCCGTCGATGGTTCCATGCCCGGTAATCACTCCATCTCCCAGGTATTGTTCCTTATCCAGCCCGAATTCAGTGGTGCGGTGTGTAACAAACATATCATATTCCTCGAAGCTGCCCTCATCCAGAAGTATTTCGATTCTCTCACGGGCAGTATGCTTACCTTTATTGTGCTGAGCTTCAATACGCTTATCACCACCACCCACCTTAGCCTTTTCACGTAATTCAATTAAATGCTTTATTTTTTCTCTTGTTGACATTAGTATAACGGAGTTTGAAATAAATTTCACCTAAATATGTTATAATGAGGGTAGTTCAATCTTTAATGTACACTATCATGATATTAACTGTTATCAGGTATGCATCTCATAATCCGGTCTTATTGTCTGGATTATTCTTCCTTACATGGTTCAGGATCACTGCAAAATTCCATCAGCACACCCAAAGTGTATTTGGGATGCAGGAAACCTATTTCCAACCCTTCTGCGCCCTTTCGCGGTTTTGAATCGATAAGCTGAACTCCTTTTTCTTCTGCTTCCAGCAGTGCTTTATTGACATCAGGAACTGCAAATGCAATATGATGAATGCCGGGGCCCTTCCTTTCAATAAATTTTCCAACCGGACCATCAGGATCTGTAGTTTCAAGCAATTCAATTTTTACCTGACCAAGTTTAAAAAATGCTGTTTTAACTTTCTGGTCATGAATTTCTTCAATTGCATAACAGTTAAGTCCGATAACATTCTCAAAATATTGTATTGCTTCATCAAGATTTTCAACTGCAATACCAATGTGCTCAATTTGAGTAGGCTTCATTTGCATAAATTTATCTTATTATTTTCTCCAAATCATCTCCATGAAAATCATAACAGAACCTCACTTTTATTAAATATCCATTTAATACAAAAGTAATCTGATTGTTTTAAAGAAAATAGTTCCTGAAGGAAAAGATGTCAGAATAACAGGTTGTTTTGCAACATAAAAAAGGGTAAAGAGTTAAAAAGTGTTGAGATCTAACCTCACATCCAGAAGTGACTGGTAAATGACATCCTGAATTTTTGTTCTCACATTCATGTCAATCAGCTTCTGATTGTACTGATCGGGATGTATCCTGTTTGAGAGAAATATATACAGCAGGTTATATTCCGGATCCATCCAGGCAATGGTTCCTGTAAAACCTGTATGTCCGTAACTTGAAGGTGATGCCAGCTTACTCGAAGGTCCGTTCTTTTTTGGATCAGGTTCAGGTTTATCAAATCCCAATCCTCTGCGATTCCCGTTATTGCAGAAATAGCATGAGGTAAACCGGTTGATAACACTATCATGCATAAAATAGTGACCTCCATAGTCACCGCCGTTCAAGTAAATCTGCATCATTTTAGCAAGATCATTTGCATTGGAAAATAAACCTGCATGGCCTGAAATACCGCCCAGCATAGAAGCGCCAGGATCATGAACGTAGCCCTGAAGAAGCTGCCTCCTGAACACCATATCATTTTCTGTCGGCGCAATCTGATCTTTTGGAAAACGTTTCAGGGGCAGAAATCCAAGGCTGCCGGCACCGATTTTTGCATAAAAATTATTGTATAATAATGGATAAAACAATTCGCCGGTTATGCTCTCTATTATCTGGTGGAACAGGTAATTACCAAGATCACTGTAAAGATAACGTTTAACAGGTCCCACCGGAGAATCCATAATTACTTTGTAAACAGTGTCTCTGATAGACTTATGTAAATAAATACCATGTGCAACCTGTAAGGTGAAGTCAGGAGTGAAGACATCATTACATACATTTTCTTTTAACCTTACATTTTTGTTAATAAACATGTTGTTCCCAATCCTTAAGGGATATTCATCAGAGAATTTTATATTTAAAAGTGCCATTGACGAATCCATAGGTTCAAGCAAGGAGAAATAAAAAGGTATCCATGCCTGTAACCCTGCCTGGTGGGCAAGGATATCTCCAAGGGTAAGATCAGCTTTATTCGTATTGCAAAATTCAGGCAGGTAATCACAGACAGTACTATTAAGGTTTACTATCTGTTCTTCATAAAGATGCATAAGCAGGGGAAGCGTTGCAGCTATCTTGGTGATGGATGCAAGATCAAAAATATCAGTTAATTCAAGCTTTCTTTTCCCATTATATGAATGGTACCCATAGGCTTTATGAAGTACAACTTTACCATAACGTGCCACAAGCACCTGGCATCCCGGAGTGGCTTTTTCTTTAATCGCAACATTTACCAGGCTGTCGATTCTCTTTAAAATAACTGAATTCATGAGGACTTCCTCAGGAAAACCATATGACAAAGTCTTCAGACAGGAAGAGGGAACAGACAGACCGGCAAAGAACCTTTCGTTTGCCGATACAGGTAATACCCCATTGATCATAAATGCCCCAAAAATACTTTGGGCGGCAAGATATCTGAACTCATCATCATCTTCGAAGGCCACCAGAACAGAGTTGATTCTTTGAAGATCATTAAATAAACCAAGAATATATGGATTTCCAAACACACATAAAATAGTATTCCCCTGCAGATCCAACTCATTTACGAACCTGATTGTCTGATCTGTAATACCATAGTTTAAGGCTGCCCGTGATGATGTGTTATGAATGCTGACAATTACAGTATTGTATTCTGCCAGTTTTGCTTTTAATAAGCTGAATTCGGAGTAATCTGCCGATTTTGGAATGAAAAAGGTTTCAATGTTATTGTAAAGATTAAGTGTTCCGGAAAACACACTGGAATCATCAGCGCCAATTGAAAGAGAGGCAATTCTTAAGTTTACATCATTCTTCACCGGAAGCGAAGAATATTCATTCTTAACAATAGTTAGTGAACCTCTTATAAGCTCTCTCTTGAAAGCATTATAAAAAGGGGAGTTCAGTTCCTCAACCAAAGACTCTGTATTAATCGCCTCCGTTTTAGTAACCCCTGACCATGCTTTGGCCATGAGAATTTTTCTGCAACGCTTATCAATTTCCTCTTGAGTAATATTACCTTTTCTTACTTCCCTCTTAATATAATTAACTGCCTTATCTACATCTGAAGGCATAAGCAGGATATCGTTACCGGCCATAAAAGCCCGGACTTCAAGTTCACCGGGTTTATAATAATCACTTACTCCTTTCATATTCAGTGCATCAGAAATGATAAGCCCTTTAAATTCCATCTTATCTTTCAGCATCGTGGTAACAATTGCGGGAGAGAGAGATGATGCGAGATCTGTAGTTGAATCAATGGAGGGAATATTCAAATGAGCAGTCATAACGGCGGGTATTCCGTTTGAAATGCAATACCTGAAAGGAAACAATTCAACAGAATCAAGCCTTTCCCTTGAATGAGCCAAAACGGGTAATGTATAATGGGAATCAGAATCGGTATCACCATGACCCGGAAAATGTTTTAAGCATGCAATTATTCCTGCATCCTCAAGTCCTCTCGCATAATTATTGGCTTTCAAGGCTACATTTATCCTGTCCTCCCCAAAGGATCTGATATTAATGACAGGATTCCGCGAATTATTGTTGATATCGGCAACCGGCGCAAAATTCATACGAACGCCAAGTCGTTTCAATTGATTACCAATATGATATCCCATCTGATATATTAACTCATCATTTCTTAAAGCGCCAAGACTCATCTGACGGGGATATGAGATAGTACTATCGAGCCGCATACCCAAACCCCATTCTGCATCCATTGCAATCAGGAGAGGAGTTTTAGCAATACTTTGAAAATGGTTGGTCATAATCGCTTGTCTTACAGGCCCTCCCTGAAAAAAAACTATGCCCCCAATATTATTTTTTCTTATGATATCAGATACAGATTTTACATGTTCATCTCCTTTGTTTGAATAGGCAGCAATCATTATCAATTGTCCGATTTTCTCCTCCACTGAAAGGGTTCTTAGAACAGAGTCGGCCCACTCCCCCTTTCCTCCAATAAATAAGGGATCTGTCTGTCCTGCAATTTTTAAATCTTCAGAAATTAATATTCGCCCGCTGTTTTTTTCAAAAGCAGTAAAACTTATAGAAATAAAAAGCAGAACAAAAAACTGAATCAGGTATTTTCTCATGTATCTTAATATATCATATTTCCTGCAAAAATAGCATTATGTAAAAAATATTCAGGAATATGTTATAAACAACATGGAAAAAATTTAAAAAGAAATATATTTGAAAAAATAAATTTTATTATGAAATACGCAATAACTATTCTCCTGTATTTACAAACCTTCTTTATGGTGTCTTCACAGGAGCAGGCACGGGTTATGCGATTCCCTGCCATACATGGTAACCTGATTGTATTCAGCTTTGCAGGTGATCTCTATACAGTTGACGTACAGGGTGGACTGGCAAGAAAACTCACCAGTCACATTGGTTATGAAATGTTCCCGAGATTTTCACCCGATGGAAAACACATAGCTTTCACAGGTCATTATGACGGAAATACGGAGGTTTATAAAATTCCTGCGGAGGGAGGAATCCCACAGAGGCTTACCTTTACTCCTACCCTTGGCAGAGATGATATTGCCGACAGAATGGGTCCCAATAATATTGTAATGGGCTGGACTCCTGATGGGAAACATATAACCTACAGATCAAGAAAACAATCTTTTAATGATTTTAAAGGGCAGTTATTCAATGTGCCGGCAAATGGAGGTCTTTCCAATGAGATAGCATTATCAACCGGAGGATTTTGTTCCTATTCCCCTGATGGGGGAAAGCTTGCCTTTAACCGGGTATTCAGGGAATTCAGAACCTGGAAGTATTACCAGGGAGGGATGGCTGACGATATTCGTATTTTTGATATGAAGAGCGGGAAAATTGACATTGTTGCACAAAGCGATAATCAGGATATATTCCCCATGTGGATTGGTGATGAGATCTTTTTCCTGTCAGACAGGGAAAGAAGAATGAATTTATATGTATATAATCTGACATTAAAAACAACGGAAAAACTGACCGATTTTGAGGATTATGATATAAAATTCCCTTCACACAGTAAGGATAACATAGTTTTTGAAAAAGGCGGGTATATTTTCAGATATGATATCAGACAAAGAAAAGCCGAACAGGTTCAGATAAGAATTGCTGATGATCATCTTTATGCCAGGACAGAGATCAGGGATGTAGGCAAAAACATTCGTTCATCCGATATCTCCCCGAACGGAGAACGAATAGTATTCTCTGCACGCGGAGAAGTTTTCAGCGTTCCCGGCAAAAAAGGAATAACATATAACTTAACCCAATCTCCGGGCATACACGAGAGAAATGTTTCCTGGTCGCCCGATGGGAAACACATTGCATTCATTTCAGATAAATCCGGTGAATTTGAAATTTACATTCAGAAACAGGATGGTTCGGAGCCTGCAAAAATGATTACCAAAGATGCAGATACCTATATTTTCAGTTTTCAATGGTCCCCCGACAGTAAGAAAATGCTGTATCACGACCGGAAATACAGGTTGAATATGGTTGATGTGGAAACTGGTAAAGTTATACTCGTTGAAAAGGGGAAATATGGACATCTGGGCAGTTATGACTGGTCGCCCGATAATAAATGGATTGTTTATGATTATCCGACCGATAATGATTATAGCAAGATAAAGCTGTACAATGTTGAAACCGGAAAGAAATTTGAAGTAACGGATAACTGGTATAATTCAGGTAATCCAGTGTTTTCGTCTGACGGGAAATACCTGTTGTTTGTTTCGGCCAGAGATTTCAACCCTGTATACAGCCATCTTGAGTGGAATCATGCCTATGTTGACATGTACAAAATCTATCTTGTCACACTGTCAGCGGATACACCAAATCCATTCGGACCTGAAAACGATGAGGTTTTAACGGAAGAAAAACCGGAAAAACCGGATGTAAAGGATTCATCTGCCGAAACGGTAAAGGTTAGGATTGATACAGAAAATATCCGGCACAGGATCATAACTTTACCGGTATCAGCTTCTATCTATTATAATGTAAGATGTATTGGTGATAAGATTTATTTTACCGAAGTACAAAGGGGAACAGGTACAACAGTAAAAATGTATGACCTTAAACAGAAAAAAGAGACTGAACTGGGCAGAAATATGCAATATGTAATATCAGCGAATGGGAAAAAAATGCTGGTAAGTGTGAATAACCAATATGAGGTTATTGACCTTCCACAAGCTAAAGTCACTATAAATGAACCTGTTGACCTTTCAGGCTTAAAAGCAGAAGTTGTATATGCAGAAGAATGGCAACAAATATTTGATGAAAGTTGGAGACAAATGAGAGATTTCTTTTATGTTGAAAATATGCATGGTGTTAACTGGCAGAAAATGAGGGAGAAATACGGCGAGATGGTACCATATATCCGGCACAGAGATGACCTTACGTATATTATCGGGGAGATGATCGGAGAACTGAATATAGGTCATGCTTATATTAACAGTGGAGAAAAACCGGTTCCTGACAGGATAAAAACAGGATTACTGGGTGCCAGTCTTAGCAAGCATTCATCAGGGTATTTCAGGATTGACAACATTCTCACCGGGGCTAACTGGGATCCTTCCTTACGGTCTCCTCTTACTGAGATCGGTGTTAATGTTAAAGAGGGAGATTACATTCTTTCTGTAAATGGCAATTCACTTAAAGATGTTAAGGATATTCACACAGCTCTGGTCGGACAATCTGATAAACCCGTTGAACTGACAGTTAATAACCGGCCTTTGCTTGAGGGCAGCAGGAAAGTTATTGTCACACCTGTCGGGGATGAGTCGGGATTATTCTATTACAACTGGGTACAGAAAAATATTGAATATGTAAGCGAAAAAACCAATGGAGAGGTAGGTTACCTCCATATACCGGATATGATATCAACCGGACTGAATGAATTTGCGAAACACTTTTATCCGCAGTTAAATAAGAAAGGGCTGATCATTGACGGAAGAGGCAATGGTGGAGGTAATGTTTCCCCGATGATCATTGAACGCCTTCAGAGAGAGTTAACCCGTGCCAACACAGCCAGAAACCGTGTTGGCGGCACACCTGTGCCTTCAAAGATGATGACAGGACCTAAGGTCTTGCTGGTTGATCAGTATTCCGCTTCTGACGGAGATTTGTTTCCCTATGCATTTAAGAAACATGAACTGGGAACGGTAATAGGCACCCGCACCTGGGGTGGTGTGGTTGGTATAACAGGGAGTCTTCCGTTCATTGACGGGCAGGATCTCCGAAAACCTGAATTCGCCTCCTACTCTTCAGAAAAGAGTGAATGGATCATTGAAGGGTATGGTGTTCAACCTGATATCTGGATCGACAATGACCCTCACCAGGAATATTTAGGAAATGATTTTCAGTTGGATAAAGCTATTGAAGTAATTAAAGAGCAATTGAAGGATTATAAGCCGCTACCTGCAATTCCGGATCCACCGGATAAAAGTAAGTGAGAAGGGGACAAAGACAGTGGATGAGTGGTTAAGTGGTTACGTGGTTGAGTGGTTGAGTAATTGAGTAATTGAGTAATTGAGTAAATGAGTAAATGAGTAAATGAGTAAATGAGTAATTGAGTAATTGAGTAATTGAGTGCAGTGTGCCCTGCCCCGGAGCAACAATTAAATAGGGGGCTGTCTCATAAGTCCTAATATGTTCAACCACAAAGGGCACAAAGGATAACACAAAGGACGCAAAGCGCTGGAAACCTGAGATATATACTTCGTGTCCTTTGTGCGTACTTTGAGTCCTTAGTGGTTAAAAACATTTATGAGACAGCCCCAAAAATGACGGAATGAGAATCTGCCGTACAGACACAATATTTTGTGTCTCAACAACGAAACTATATCATTCGGTTGATTGAGGCGGAACAGATAAAGTTGATTAAGGGAAAATTATTATGAACAAAACGCTATAGTATCAACCAAAAGTTTGTAAGCTTTTTTTTGGATTACACACAGGGGCATACCATAATATAATAACCTCCGATATGGATTGTAAAAAAGACAAGAACATTTCAATATGTAATTGCAGTTATCCCTGTTCAAGGAAAGGGATATGCTGTGACTGCCTTACCTATCACAGGAGTAACGATGAATTACCGGCGTGTTATTTCCCGAAAGATATGGAACGTACTTATGACCGTTCGGTGGAAAATTTTATTTCTATTTATCGTGAGCGGGGAGTGTGCTGGAACTGAAAGGTTAATTATTCAATTATCTGCAATTCAGTCCTTCTGTTCAAAGCCCTTCCCTCCTCCGTCTCATTTGATGCTACAGGCATGAAAAAACCATAACCCTTATATTTCAGCCGGGAATTATCCACTCCCCTTTCGATGAGCCAGTTAACAACAGCAAGAGCCCTTCGCTCGGAAAGGGATGCATTATATTCCTCCGTACCAATGTTATCAGTATGACCGTTAAATTGAACCTTAGTTGCAGGGTTTTGGCGGAGGAATGTGAGAATCTTGTTTAATTCAACCTCCGACTCCGGTTTAAGGTCAGACTTATCGAATTCAAAAAATATGTTGTTAAGAACTATCTTATAGCCAGGTCTTACAGGTTGCAGGGGAATATCTTTCAGATAAGGACTGCTACGTTCGTAAATCCCTTCAAATGCAAAATGATCGGAATAGAACAGGTAACCTGTTTTTGATACATTAAGTGCATAATTCCTACCCCATGGCAGAGGAACCAGAAAACTGCCTTCCACAGGGTCTGACACCGATTCAATGACCAGTTCACCTGAGGATAAATCCACCAGTTGAAATACACTTTCCAATCCTATATATGTTAATGAATCGAATACCCTTCCCTTCATGTAAGAAACAGGATCTGGCCTGACTGCCGGAATGAGTTTAAATTTATATATATCCAGATCATCGCCCGAATGGCGGTCTGATGCATAATAGGCAAGATCGCCTGCAGAATTCACGATCAAACCCAGTTCATTATTATGGGTATTAATGGGATATCCGAGATTTACAGGGATACTCCAGCTTCCGTCATCCTTCATAACGGACATAAAAATATCACCCTGCCCCAGATTCATATGTCCCTCAGAAGAAAAATACAGGGTTTTTCCGTCAGGATGAATGAAAGGGGATTGTTCATTACCGGTTGTATTGATGCTGTCACCCAGATTCACCGGAGTTGACCATGCTCCGGTTTCAGACCTGTAGCTTAAATAAATATCCAGTCCTCCTTTTCCCCCGGGCCTGTCACTTGCAAAATAAAGTATCCGGCCATCAGCAGATACTGAAGGGTGCTTCTCGGAATATGTGGTATTGACGGGACTTCCCAGGTTTACCGGACGGGACCATTTACCTCCTGAATGTTTTGAAAAATAAATATCGCACATCCCCTTACCATCTGGACGGTTGCATGCGGTGAAAAACATAAACCGGCCATCCGCTGAGAGAGACTGTGCTCCCTCATTATCCATTGTATTTACCGGAAGTCCGAGATTACGGCGTTTCCCCCAGGTTCCGTCTTCATTGCGGGTGGAAACATAGAAATCCTCCTGGCGGTTTCCAAAAGCTATTGGTTTATTTGGATCAATCGGATCAAGTACGGTAAAAATCAATTGATTCTCATCAATAGACAGGGATGGCCAATATTCGTTTTTGAATGAATTAACAGAATCCCCTAAATTTACCGGTTCGAATGGTACAGGATTTTCTGTAAGATCAACAGCGAACCTGCACTTTTTGATGAAACTCTCGGAATCAGACTGGGAAATACGCTGGAAGTTACCGTAAGTGCTGAACCTTACCGCATTTTCCATGGCATCCTTATAGAGGCCGTTAGCATACTCAATCCGGGCAAGTAAATAATAGCCTTCCGGATAATAACCGGGGTTAATAGCCAGACCACGCCTGAAGGTCTCTATGGCCAGATCGGTTTTCTGTGAATCTTTATATATCTGGGCCATCATAAACCAGGCCTCAATAAAATTCCTGTCAGCACGTATTGCTTTCTTTAAACATTCAAGAGCCGCATCATCCTGGCGATTATCAAACCTTGTCAGGGCTTCCTGATAGTATTTCTGTGCTTTTTTGGATTTAGTATAAAGATCTTGCTGAGAATAAACCAGATTAAAACTGATACATACCAGATAAAATACAGCTAAGAGTCTGATCATAAGTTATTATTTCACTATTATCCGAATAAATAAGATGAGACTCTTCGCTTCACTTCGTTATGCTCAGAATCTCATTATCATTATTAAGACTTAATTGGTTACTACTGATTTTTTATCTGCGAATATAAAGATTAATAAATGTGAAATATATAAAGAATTATTGATCCCTCCAATACTTTCCATATTCGGGAGCACAACCAAATTAGAAATAAATTTACTCTCAATAAATTTTATTCTTCAATCTTACCAGCCCTTCAATGAAATAATAATCAGCATAAGTCAGGGGTACATCAACTTCACTATTCTTGGGTAAGCTGCCGACACTGTGCTTAAGAATAAAATTACCATTTTCACCTTCTTTTGCCAGGTAAGGTTCCGATCCCAGGTTTATCAGGATGGTTTTTGCTGTTTCAAAATACTCCTTTGATTTATTTTTTTCTACATATTCACTTAGTTCAATCAGTGCAGATGCCATAATTGCTGCAGCAGAAGCATCTCTTTTGGCATCAGGAATATCAGGGGCGTTAAAGTCCCAGTATGGGATTTTATCATCAGGCAAATTGGGATGACATAAGAGAAATTCAGCTATATTAACTGCCTGATCCAGATACTTCTGCATTCCTGTTTCCCGGAACATGACAACAAATCCATAAAGTCCCCAGGCCTGCCCTCTCGCCCAGGCAGATTCGTCAGAAAAACCCTGATGTGTGACTTTACTTATGGCATGACCGGTAATAGTATCATAATCAACTACATGATAAGTGCTGTAATCCTGCCGGAAATGTTCTCTGATAGTAACATCAGCGTGACTCAGACACTTTTGGTAAATAGAAGAATCATTCTTTTGACCGGCAGCCCAGAATAAAAACTCCAGGTTCATCATATTATCAATAATAACCGGAAACTGCCATTTCCCGTGATCCCATGAACGAATGCAACCTACAGTCTTGTTATATCGTGTGAGCAGACTTTCCGAACCCGTTAATAAAATCTCCTCATATATTTTATTTCCGGTAATTCTCAATCCATTGCCAAAACTGCAATATAACATAAAACCCAGGTCATGGGTTCCTGTATTATATTTTTCCTTTTCCACCAGCATAGTTCTTCGTTCCGCAATTTCCAGAAGCTCTTTATCATCCGTATTCTCATACAAATACCATAATACTCCCGGGTAGAATCCTGAACACCACCAGCGTGTGCCACTGGTAACAAGTTCTCCGGAACTGTTTACGGTTCTGGGCATAAGACTGTCGGGCAATGAAGCCTCCATATGTTTATACTGCCTGGCTGCAAATCCAATCCTGGAATTAATAAATTCATTAAGATCGGTTGACTTATTTTGGCAGCTGCTGAGCAACAGCACCATCATAAAAATTACGCTGACTGATTTCATTTTTATACAATATTTATTATTTAACAAACATAAGAAAATAAAATGTGTAATCGATTGCGCAAATTACAAAAAAATAAATTGTTTAAGATAAGTTTATTGCTTAAAAATTGGAGATTCCTCGCTATAGCTCGGAATGACAATTTATTATTTTATCTTTGGGGGAGTGAAGTTGGTCAGGCGCAGCCCGCCAGACTTTGAGAAAGGGAAAGCTTGTCCCGCCAGAACGAGAGTGGACGGGGGGTTGGGGCAGAAAATCGCCAGCTATTTGGACTATGATTAAAAGATTATGGCATAGCCAAACATACATTACCACCGTTAAAAATGGCAGATCCTTAATTTAACCCGGATTATTTCCCTACTTTATTGATAACTACTATTACTCATAAACAGATTAGTACATGAAAATTTTACCACTAACTATCGTAAGTTCCATAGCTTTATCAGGCATAAGCTGTGTGGAAAAAGAAGAATCTCTGCCCAATATCATTTACATCCTGGCCGATGATCTGGGTTACGGAGATGCAGGCTGTTACGGACAGGAATTGATCCCCACTCCCAACATTGACCGGTTAGCGGGGGAAGGAATGCTCTTTACGCAGCACTATGCAGGGTCAACAGTGTGTGCTCCATCAAGATCATCACTTATGACCGGACAGCATACCGGAAGAACTCCCATCCGGGGCAACAGGGGAATGAAACCCGAAGGCCAGTATCCTCTTAAGAAAGAAGCTGTAACTCTTGCAGAAATTTTGAAAGAGGCAGGATACACAACCGGAGCATTCGGGAAATGGGGTCTTGGACCACCTGCCTCTGAAGGTGATCCAGAGAATCAGGGATTTGACGAATTCTATGGTTTTTTCTGTCAGTCTCTTGCCCACAGTTATTATCCCTGGCATCTCTGGAATAACGGACAAAAAATTATCCTTGAAGAAAACAGAGATACTTTGGATGGTCTGTATGCTCCATTTTCAATACATGAAAAGACAATGGATTTTATTGAAAGAAACAAGGATAATCCGTTTTTCTGTTACATCCCTTCCATTATCCCCCATGCTGAATTGATAGCTCCGGAAGAATACATGCAGATATACAGGGACAAATTCCTGCCCGAAAAATCCTATGATGGATGTGATCCGGGATGTGAAAGATACCGTACCGGAGGATACAGGTCACAACCTGAAAGTCATGCTGCATTTGCTGCCATGGTTCATATTCTGGATGAACAGGTGGGTGAGATTTTAAGGAAGCTGGAGGAACTGGGAATTGATGATAATACCTTAGTCATGTTTACTTCCGACAATGGTCCCCACAAGGAAGGTGGGGCTGATCCTGATTATTTTAACAGCAACGGGCCTTTAAAAGGCTATAAAAGAGATTTATACGAAGGCGGTATCCGTGTTCCCATGATTGCCCGCTGGCCAGACAAAATAAAAGCCGGATCTGTAACTGATCATATATCTGCTTTCTGGGATATATTTCCAACTGTGGCTGAAATTACGGGAATTACACCACCTGATGATATTGATGGAATATCATTCTTACCTGCTCTCCTTAACAGAGGGAAGCAGGAAAAACACCATTACCTGTACTGGGAATTTTATGAACAGGGTGGCAGAAGAGCTATCAGGAAAGATCAGTGGAAAGCTGTTCAGTATGACGTAATTAATAATCCTGATGGCCCGGTTATGTTGTTCAATCTCACACAGGATATCGGTGAAGAAACTGATCTCTCCTCTGAATACCCTGAAATAGCCGAGGAAATGAAACAGCTGATGATGGAAGCACATACTCCTTCAGATATCTGGACATGGTAACTTAATATCACAATAGTTATGAATTATACACCATCAGAAAACAGATATTCATCCATGATATACCGCCGGTGCGGAAACAGCGGGTTACTGCTTCCTGCCATATCATTAGGCCTCTGGCATAACTTCGGGGGAGTGGATGATTATGAAACCTGCAGGAAAATAATATTCCGGGCTTTTGACCTTGGGATCACACATTTTGATCTGGCCAATAACTATGGCCCTCCCCCTGGATCCGCTGAAATTAACTTTGGGAAAATACTTGAAAAAGAGTTGAAAAATTACAGAGACGAACTGGTCATATCCACAAAAGCCGGATATCGTATGTGGCCGGGGCCTTATGGGGAATGGGGATCAAGGAAATATCTTATATCAAGTCTCGATCAAAGTCTGAAAAGAATGAAAATTGATTATGTGGATATTTTCTACTCACACCGGCCTGATCCTGATACCCCGCTGGAAGAAACCATGTCGGCTCTTGATCACGTTGTTCGTCAGGGAAAAGCGTTATACTGTGGAATTTCCAACTATTCGGCTGCACAAACCACTACTGCTGTAAGTATCTTAAACCGCCCGGGAACACCCTGCCTGATCCATCAACCTAAATATTCAATGTTTGAAAGGTGGGTTGAAGACGGATTACTGGATGTGCTTGAGGATAAAGGAATAGGCTGCATTCCTTTCTCTCCGCTGGCACAGGGCCTCTTAACGGATAAATACCTGAATGGTATTCCGCAAGGTTCAAGGGCAAGTAAACCTCATGGGTTTTTAAAGAAAAAACATATTACTGATGATAAGCTTCACAAAGTAAGACAGTTAAAAGTTATAGCTGAAAAGAGGGGACAGAGTATTGCACAGTTTGCTCTGGCATGGCTTTTAAAAGACAAAAGAATAACCTCTGTTTTAATCGGAGCGAGCAGCCTGACCCAACTCGAGGAAAATGTGACCTCACTCGATAACCTTACCTTTAGTGAAGAAGAATTAAGACAAATTGATTTAATACTTGAAGCATAAGAATATATGGTACAAAAAGACATATTTCGATGGGGAATACTGGGGCCGGGAAAAATTGCACACAGGTTTGCTGAGGGACTTCTTTCCCTGCCCAATGCACATATTTATGCTGTAGGATCAAGAAATTATGAGCGCGCAGAAGTATTTGGCAGGCAGTATGGAGCAGTTAAGTATTATGGCAGCTATGAAGCACTCATTGCAGATGAGGACGTGGATATAATATATATAGCAACTCCTCACAGTGAACATTATAAACATGTTAAACTATGCCTTGAAAACGGAAAGCATGTCCTCTGTGAAAAAGCATTTACCATTAACTCAATGCAGCTTAAGAAACTGGTTAAATTGGCCGGAGAGAAACAATTATTTATGATGGAAGCATTATGGACACGTTTTCTTCCTACCATAAAAAGAACACTCGAAATAATTAACTCAGGGGCTATTGGAGAACTAAAGATGCTTCATACTGATTTTGGATTTCAGGCGCCATTCGACAAAAACAGCCGGGTGTTCAACCCTGTGCTGGGTGGAGGAGCACTTCTGGATATTGGTATCTATCCCCTGTTCCTTAGTCTGCTCCTGCTGGGTAAACCCGCTGAAATAAAAGCCATTGCTCACTTCGGAGATACCGGTGTGGATGAGAGCCTTGCAATGCAATTAACATATGATGACGGGGCAATGGCAATACTCAGCAGTTCATTTACAGTAAAAACCATGACAAAGGCAGATATTTACGGAACAAAAGGCCGGATTACAATAAATCCCAGGTGGTTTTCACAAACATCCATAGTATTGGAACATTATGGTCAGGAACCGGCAACTATTAACTTTAATTTCAGAAGCAACGGATATGATTATGAGGCTGAGGAGGTCATGAATTGTATCGGCAGCGGATTAACCGAATCTCCGGTGCTTCCTCTTTCATTCAGTCTTGATCTGATGCAAATGATGGATACTGTCAGAAAACAAATTGGTTTGGAATATGATGCTGACAAGGAAAAAATGAGTTAAAAGGCTGCATCAGAAAATACCATACACAGCCTGATTTTTGGTATTACATATTATTGAAGAGTAAATGAAGAAATCCTGCCGGTTGGTTTCAAATTTTCTTTCGAGATGCAACACAGGATCATTTTCGAAAATATTTAAATACCCTGCAACTTTTGAACAGGCCTTTATAGCTCTCAGTTTTTGTTCCCCTCCCTTAATCTCGATCTGATATACAGATCTCAGAATATCAAACAACGATCTGTTCTCGAAAGAACGGGACGTCAGCCTGGGAAGATTAATATTCGGAATATAGTTAACATCATAAAAGATAGGAGTTTCATTGAAATATCTCAGTCGTTCCATGTATATGCATCCCGATTGTAATTCAATGTCTGAAAGCCTGAAAAAGAAATCATCATCCCAGGGTCTTACATAAGGTTTGATCAGAATTTCAGATCGTAAATTCTGTACTCCCAAAGCTGAAGTAGTTCCGGCAATAGAAAGAATTCCTATCCCCTTCGGAAGCTTATGAACAATGCTCCCTTTACCCTGGTGTTTACGGATGAACCCCTCGTTAACAAGTGCAGCGAGCGCCTGCCTGACAGTTGGACGGGTAAGATTATGAACTGCACATAACTCATTCTCAGAAGGAAGTATGTCGCCTTCCTTATAAATTCCATCTACAATCTGCTTTCTGAGTATCTCATAAAGCTGCCTGTATCGGGGAATATTTTTCCTTGTTGTATTCACTCCTAAAACATTATAATCGGATCAACCATAAGAATCTCCAATTCTCATCAAACTTGTTTTCCGGTTTGATTCACATTAATACCCTTTTAAAATATGCCCTGGCATCTTAACCCGCTCAAACGGTTTTATGACCCTTCCACTTTCAAACTTTATAAACCTTCCACTTTCAAACTTTATAAACTCATCTAATCAGTCAAATGTATAAAAAATAATAATAAAACACAAATATAACTTGTATTTACAAGTTAATTATTATATATTTGCAAAATAAATTACAATCTATAGTTTTATAGATTGAATTTTAAATCAACAGAAAAAAGCATAATGCATATTGAAAGTAGAAAAATAATAAAAAAGCTTATCATTCTCTTTTTCAGTAATTTTAAAACAAATGAAATCCATTTTTTATCATGTAGGACTCTAAATGTAATAGAATATTATAATTCAGGCTTCATTATTTATGGTTATAATAAAATAATTTCAAATAACATATATTATCAAGTTATAAATTAATTAATTACAAATATTTTATAAAATGGCTGAAGCAGTATTAATGCCAAGACTCGGGCAATCTGTTGAATCCTGCATAATTACTAAGTGGTTTAAGAAGAAAGGTGATGTGGTACAGGAAGGTGATGTGTTGTTTTCCTATGAAACAGACAAGGCTTCATTTGAAGAAACCGCACAAAATGCAGGAATTCTTCTTGATATTTTCTACAATGAAGGCGATGAAGTGCCGGTTTTAACAAATGTTGCCGTGATAGGCAAAAAAGGTGAACCGGCAGATGCATTTCATCCGGATAAGACAAAATCAGATGAAAAATCTCCCGAGGTTGAACCTTCAGAGAACATACCGGCTGAAGAAAAAAAATATGAGAAAGATACTGAGGTGAGTGCTCCTGTTAATGATTCAGTTGTGAGAATATCTCCCCGTGCAAGAAATATGGCTTTAAGCCATGATTTAAGTTTCAGTTCAATAAAAGGATCAGGCCCTAATGGAAGAATAATTGCAAGGGATATTGAAAAAATAATTGCTTCAGGTATTACTGAGACCGTTGTTCAGAAGAAAACCGACACTCCTGTTGCCGGGGGACATGACTATACGGTTGTACCCCTGACTCACCTGCGTAAACTAATTTCTGCGGCAATGTATTCTTCCCTGCAAAACTCCGCCCAGTTAACCCATCATCTGGGGGCTGATGCAAGACGCATACTGAAGCTCAGGGAAAAAATAAAAAATGAAAGAGAAACAGGAAACCTGCCAAATATCACAATAAACGATATGGTATGTTTTGCTATCATTAAAGCTCTGGTTAAGATGCCTGCAATTAATTCCCATTTTGCAGGAGACAAAATAAAAATCTTTAATAAGATACACCTGGGTGTGGCCGTTGATACTGAAAGGGGACTTCTGGTACCGGTGCTCAAAGATGCGGATGATTACTCACTCAGAGGACTGTCTGTTCAATTAAAAGCCTTATCCGAAAAATGCAGGAAAGGAAATATTGAGCCAGATCTTCTGCAGAGTGATGCCGCGAGCTTTACCGTTACCAATCTTGGTTCGTATGGGATAGAATTGTTCACGCCTGTTCTCAATCTTCCACAAACGGGAATTATGGGAGTAAATACTATTACTTACCGTCCTGCTGACATTGGGGAAGGTGTTATCGGAATGGTCCCTTATATCGGCTTATCACTTACGTATGATCACAGGGCAATTGACGGGGCACCGGCTTCAGTATTTCTGAAGGAGGTAAAATTGCAGATCGAAAATTTTGATGAATCATTAGATTAGGAACAGTTTATTAATAGAAAAATTAAAGATTATGCCAAAATCACTTAACATAGACCCCGTTGAATCACGTGCAAAGGGAGAACTCAGATTCGGAAACATTCCACTGAACGCTTATTCCAAAACCCTGGAAGAAGAAAAAAAGAATTTTTCAAATGATGATTTCATGAGAATATTCAGAGACATGGTCATTATCCGTGAATTTGAAACCATGCTGAATCTCATAAAAACAACGGGAGAATACCAGGGAATAAAATATAATCACCCGGGTCCGGCTCATTTAAGTATTGGGCAGGAAGCTGCAGCTGTAGGTATGGCTTACACCCTTACCGTTGACGATTTTATTTTCGGTTCACACCGTTCTCATGGAGAAATACTCGCTAAAGGCTTATCAGCCATCCATCAGTTGGATGATGACAAGCTCATGCAAATAATGAAATCACATTTCAATGGATCAACCTTAGCTGTTGTTGAAAAAGGATTTAAAGGCAATGTTAAAGACCTGTCCATTGATTTTCTGCTATATGGAACTCTCGCAGAGATATTTGCGAGAGAAACAGGATTTAATAAAGGATTAGGGGGATCCATGCATGCATTTTTCACTCCTTTTGGCGTTTATCCCAATAATGCCATTGTAGGCGGTTCAGGAGATATTGCTGTTGGTTCAGCATTATTTAAGAAAGTCAATAAAAAGCCGGGGATCGTTGTGGCCAATATAGGTGATGCTTCCATGGGATGCGGACCTGTATGGGAGGGAATTTCATTCGCAGCCATGGACCAGTTCAGAACATTATGGGAAGGGGAATACAGAGGCGGACTGCCCATGATTTTCAATTTTATGAACAACCAGTACGGTATGGGTGGTCAAACCCGTGGTGAAACCATGGGATATGATATCCTTGCAAGAGTGGGGGCAGGTGTAAATCCTGAAATGATGCACGCGGAAAGAGTGGATGGTTATAATCCGCTTGCAGTAATAGATGCCTTCCGCAGAAAGAAGAAAATACTGGCAGACAAACGCGGTCCTGTTCTCCTGGATACCCTGACATATCGTTTTTCAGGACATTCCCCGTCGGATGCCTCCTCATACAGATCTAAAGAAGAAGTGGAATCATGGATGGCAGTTGACTCTATTGTAAAGTACGGAGAAGATCTGGTGAAGAACGGCATTTTGACAGAGGCTGAAATTGAAAATATCAAATCTTCCGCAACACAACTTATTGTTAAAGCTATCACTCTTTCTGTCAATGATGAGATATCCCCGTTGATGGATCTTAATTCTGATCCGGAACGGATAGGTAAAATGATGTTTTCCAACGGTTCAACAGATAAGATGGAAGACCGTAAACCGGAATTCCTTATGCCTCTTGAGGAAAACCCACGTGTACTGCAAATCAGTAAAAAAGAAAGATTTGCATTCGACAAGAATGGCAATCCTGTTTCCAAATTGAAATTATATCAATTGAGGGACGGAATATTTGAGGCCATTATCGACAGGTTTTACAAAGATCCGACACTTGTTGCCTATGGTGAAGAAAACCGCGACTGGGGAGGAGCCTTTGCCGTTTACAGGGGGCTCACCGAGGCGCTGCCATACAACAGGCTTTTTAATTCCCCCATCTCTGAAGGAGCCATCGTAGGTACTGCCATAGGTTACGGTATGTCTGGCGGAAGGGTTATTGCCGAGATCATGTACTGCGATTTTCTGGGTCGCTCCGGTGATGAAGTATTCAATCAGCTCCCCAAATGGCAGTCGATGAGCGGGAATATTATTAAAATGCCTGTGGTCATAAGGGTGTCAGTAGGTTCAAAATACGGGGCGCAGCATTCCCAGGACTGGACATCACTTGTTGCTCATATTCCAGGTTTAAAAGTAGTATTCCCTGCCACCCCGTATGATGCAAAAGGACTTATGAATGCCGCTCTTCAGGGAACCGATCCGGTTATTTATTTCGAAAGCCAGAGAATATACGATATCGGGGAATACTTCCACGAAGGTGGTGTACCCGAAGGTTACTATGAGATACCTTTAGGTGAACCTGACATAAAACGCGCCGGTAAAGATATAACCATTCTCACTGTAGGTGCTACCTTATACAAGGCTATTGAAGCTGCCGATATTATGAAAGAAAAATATTCCCTTTCTGCAGAGATAATTGACGCAAGAAGTCTCGTACCTTTTAATTACGACATTGTAATTGAGTCAGTTAAAAAAACAGGAAAGATTTTACTTGCGAGCGATGCAAATACCCGTGGCTCATATTTAAACGATATGGCCCGCACCATTTCAGAACTTGCTTTTGACTACCTGGATGCTCCCCCTGTTGTGGTGGGTTCAAGAAACTGGATTGTTCCTGCACATGAACTGGAACATTACTTCTTCCCGCAGGCAGAATGGATCATTGACGCCATCCATCAGAAAATAATGCCTCTTGAAGGACATGTTGTGAAGAATGATTTTGGAGATGAAATTATATTGAAGCGAAACAAGATGGGCATTTAAAGATCTTCTTGTTATATTTCCTTTGTGTTACTTCGTGAAAACCTTTGTGTGGTTAACCTTCTAATTGATTGAACCACGAAGGACACAAAGGTTTTCACGAAGTAACACAAAGTATATGTTAAAGGTAGATTTACTGACCTAAATGCATCGCTGCAAACTTGATATACTGCTCCCAGTCATACCTTGTCAGATTATGAACTCCGGTCCGTATATGATATCCGACATCCCCCTCAATCAATGACGAATCCAACGGCGGCATTTCCGGAGAAAGAATACTCTTATTATAAAGGGAATAAACATCACCCGCATAATATGCGGCGAGAAATTCCCCTTCAGGATCCGCCCACTGGTCTTTTTCAGCACTTGCAACATACACAGGTCTGGGTGCAATCAAAGCGATAAGCATATGCTGATCAACCGGAAGTGAATCTTCATTATCGTTGTACTTATTAAAATTATCACAAAACCAGTGAGGGAAGCTCGTATTGATTTTTTCAACGGTTTCCCCTACCCTTCTTCTTGACAGTGCAGCTCCCCCGCAACCCGAATTATTGGAAATCGTAATGGCAAAACGCTGGTCTATGGCTCCTGCCCACAAAGCTGTTTTCCCAAGACGGGAATGTCCTATCACAATAACCTTTTCAGGATCAACTTCCGGCAACGCCTGCAAATAGTCAAGTGCAGATGAAAGTCCGAATGCCCAGGCAGCAATAGAGCCCCAATCGTCATTTTTACGAGCGGTATCTCCCGCATGATAAGCCAACCTGTGAATGCCATTTCTGAAACCATCATCATAATCAGGATCTATATCCCCATAATACATGGTTGCCAGCCCAAAACCACTGGAAAGGATCAGATCGAGAGGCCATCTTGAGCTCCTTACACCTCTGGACCTCTCGTCTGCTTTGTTTTCAGTAATACTAAACTCTTCATTATTCCTGCTCCAGCTTTCGTGTAAAAGAACTTCAGGATCAGAAGTAACAGTATGGTTACCAAAAAAATTCAATCCTATGAACAGAGGCACAGGCAAATGGTGATCTGCAGGCAGATAAATAAGCAGATCCACTAACTGGGAATCAGTCCGGGCAGTGTTATAAAAAACAACCTTAACCTGTTCCCGTATGGCATTGATATTATCAATAACGATGCTGTCCCTGCTGAACAATCTGAAATCAAATGTAATATCTTCATCGGGAATTCTGCCATAAACCTCCTGTTCAAACAGGGATAACAGGTATGTTCTCTGAATACTTTCCCACTTTTGGGAATTAGTTATCTTCTGTCCTTCCGGGCCCGTAAGCAGAGAGGGATAGTCAGGCGGGGTTAAACTCACCCTGGTGCATGAAGCAAATAAAAACAGGAAGAGCAGAAATGAGGCAAACCTATTCAGGCAGGAAATATTGTTATTACAATCAAACAAATTGGGTAAGGAATAATTGCTGACATAATAATTTAAAAGAGGAAATGTTTTCATAGAATAATGGGTTTATATTTTATAAAACGTTGTTATATACTATGTGGTTCCTTAAAATAAAAAAAACGCAAAGGCGCAAAGGCGCAATATGTTTTTTATTAACAAAATGATCAATTAAAATGTGAATTTATAAAATATTCATTATCAGCGCAATAATAAAACATAATAAACTATTATAATAAGCCTTTTATAATTTTATTTCAATATTATTTATTACATTGATATTCAATACTTTTGCGCCTTTGCGTTTTTTTTATTTTACGAACTATTGTTTATATCAAAAGAGTTTATTTCCATTCAATAACCATAGTCTCTTCCGGATGGATCAGAATACTAAATCCATTTACTGTACCCATCTTGTCTGCAAAAAGAAGGGCTGGCTTTTTTGTACTGTATTTTGTCTTCAGTTCAACCTTCCTGTTATCTTTTGATTTATTAATGATTACAGTAACAATGGAATTGCCTGATTAAAGGGTTTTCATAAGAAGCCCCTTCTGATGGGATGCAAATGTAAATGGCAAGTCATCCTTAATAGTTTTTAGCTCTGTGGTCAGAAGATCTGCCAATCCCCTGTTGTCGTCAATATAAGCACCAAGGCCGATCAATGAGGGTATCCATAAGGTTTCTCCATTACCGGACTTTTTGCGTGTAGCGACAATTTTGCCATTGCTGGCAGAGACAGCTTCTGCTGAACTGTTATCTATATAACCTCGCCAGAGGTGAGCCGGGAGCACGACCTGCCCTATGTTCATGCTGAAGAGGTTGTCCACCATTTTAAATTCACTGATATTACCCCCCAGCAAACTGGCAAGGGGGAAACCTGTCTTCATGGTATTATGAAGGTTTTCGTCAAAGAATCCGGTGAGTTCGTCCAGTATGAGCTTTCCCCCTCTCATAACAAATGTTTCCAGTTTCCGGACATATCCGGAGGGTACAGAGATCTGATGGGCCAGAATAATGACACTTCCGGTATAATCATCCCTGGTAAAATCAAATTCCCCGATTTCTTTAATATTGCACTACATTCTAATATATTCTCCTGCCGTTTCAACAAAAGTCTTCAAATTGATTTCCGGAGTATCAGCAGGTAATGCACATCCGGAATTCAGTATAAATCTGTTTGTATGTGAAAAAACATCGAGCAGTTCGATGGTTTTTTCCCTGACCAACTCTGGTGTACCCCTTGCCAGCACTCCGCTGGGATCAACATTTCCTGTAAAAGTAATTTTATCATGCAAGATATCAAATGCCTTATTTACATCTGTTTTATAATCAATCTCAAAGGCATCTGCCTGAGTATGGATCATATCGCTTAAAATCAGACCTGTATCCCCGCAAATATGGAGTGTATAGAACAAACCCAGTTTATGAGCTTCTTCAACCACTTTCTTTTCATGTGGTAATGCATACTCTTTATAAATTTCAGGAGCCACAAGATCAGGTCCGGCCAGACTATCCCCGTTGGATACCATATGCGCTCCGGTTTGCGACATAAGGTTAATAAACTTACATGTGGCTTCAGTGCAGTATTCCAGCAATTCATGGATCAATGATTTTTCTTCCATATATAAATCCAACATCCAGTTTTCGCTGCCTCTTACAAGTGCGGCAAGAGAGAAAGGTGCCTGATCACAGTTTCCCCTCACCATGATGGAATCCCCAAAATACTCTTTAACCAATCGGACCGATTCCAGCCAGATTTGAATGTATTTATAATTCTCAACATTTACAGGCTTAAGTAATTTAATATCAGTTAAGGCATTAAGGCATCCCTGGTGGGATCTGGCAGGTGAGTCTTCAGGGAAATCAACCGGAACGCCCAGGCTTCCGGCCAATGTAACCGTATCAATATCAATCAGTACCCCATCAAGGCTGTATTTTTCAACTGATGTTATAAAAGCATCAGCAATCACCCGGGGATTCTCACGAAATTGCTGCATTGTAACATTTATTTCCCTTGCAGCCACCATGAAATTATGCAGCATAACAGGGATTTTGTCGACTGGTTGTCCTTTTAGGGCAGCAACCATTCTTTCGTATCCGTTCATTATTTATTTTTTATGATGTTATCTATCCGGGAGATCATCTCCATCATTGCTCTGCCATTGTGATATGGGCATTTCCACGGGTCAATCTTCCAGTCATTCCTGTAATAGGGTGAAGGGTCATCAGGAGGTTCAACAAGATATGGAACTCCAAGACGATTCACCTTGGTAAACCACTCCCCTCTTTTATGATCAATAATATATTTATCAATGAAATCCCAGGATAGCTTAACGGTTTCCCAGTATTTTTCATTACCGGTAAGCTGGAAAGCATTCATAAATCCAACAAGGGTTTCCGCCTGTTGCCACCAGTGTTTATTAGTTTTAACATGACTCCCGAATCGGGTTGATTCAAGGAAAAGCCCGCCATCTTTGTCTACTGCCACTCTTTCAATATTATTGACCATCTTCAGGACCACCGGCCGCAACTTTGTAAGAATATCTTTATCTCCCAGTATTTCTGCTGCTTCCCATAATAGCCATGACCCTTCAATCTCATGACCAAATGAGCATATGCCCTTTGATGAATCAGCTTCATTAAAAGCTTCGTCGAAAAAGATACCTAAGTGACCGTCAGTCCGGATAATTTTCATTAAAAACAAATCCAGTATTTCAGATAACCTCTTTTTAACATTTGTATCTTTCCATACCCTATATAGTGAAGTCCAGGCTTCCAGCACATGCAAATGGGTATTCATGGACTTAGGTTCATTGTTATCCGCCATCCTGTTCTCTTCAATTATTATCCAGTCGTGTGTAAAGGATTCATGGTATCCGGGATATTCATTATCTTTTGTTTTATCTTCCAGGAGAGAATAAAAATCTTTTATCTTAAGCAGCACAACATCAGATTGAGTGAATTCATAATATTTACAAAGTGAATAAATCACAAATGCCTGGGCGTAGGTATGCTTTATGTCGTTTACTACCTGATTGCCGGATGATAATTCCATGTAATATCCTCCATATACTTTATCTTCAAAATATTCAGTTACCACCCTGTATGCTTTATCAGCGATAGATGCATATGCTTTATTTCCTTCCAACATTGCAGCAGCTGAAAATGTCCATAAAATCCTGGCGTTTAATACACTCGTTTTATTGGCAGTCAGTACAGGATTGCCTTCCATATCAACAGCCGGATAGAAACCATCCCCATTGGTCTCCACTCCATATTTCATCCAGTAGGAAAGAATATTACCATGCAACTCCTTAAGAAAAATTGCGCGATATTTTATGAATTCCTTATCAGATATTTTCATGCGTACAAATCTTAATTATCTTATTTAAATTCAATAAGTTATATTTCTTAATGGTCTGATGGGCATGGCCTGTCCCGCTCTGCGGGGGAACCCCCATGTTTGTTCATGTCCTTGTTGTGTGCGCCAGTGCATGGGGGTTTCATTTCTATAGCTTAAAATAATATGTCAATAAGTTAATTATATGATTTATCATAACAAATATATACTGCCGGATTAAGATATCAATATTTTATAGTTAAATAAATGGTAATAAATTTAATTTATTTTAACATATTTATTTGAACACAGGAAGTTAATGAATTGTTATTTAATTAAAAGGTAATAACGGGGGCAAAAAATGATGATAATACTATATGCTTTAATTTTATTAACAGGTTTAGGAGATATTAAAGACCACGAAATTGAAAAAGCAGGAGTTGAGAAAATTCAGGGAATTCTTGAAAATCCTGAAGACAAGCTTTTTGTTTTGAACTTCTGGGCAAGCTGGTGCGGACCCTGTGTTAAAGAATTGCCTTATTTTGAGAAGTTGGCAAAAGAATATAGTGATGAAGAGGTGGAATTTATCCTGATGAGCCTTGACTTCCCAAGTCAGATAGAAAGCCGGCTTATCCCTTTTCTTAAAAGGAATGAAATAAGCCTTAAAGTAATATTGATAGATGAGCTGGAGTATGATAAGTGGATGAGCCTGGTGGATACTGCCTGGCAGGGCAATCTTCCTGCAACATTATTTTATAATAATAACCGGTCGGTTCGTCATTTTGTAAATCGGCCTCTTGAAGAAGATGAACTGCGGAATGTTGTTAATACGATGCTGACTGAATAGAAATAGATGTAAAATGAATAAAAAAAGCAGAATTATGAAAACAACCAGATCATTAATCATTGCACTAATGCTTATTTCTTCTGCCAACTTTGCAGAGGCACAGTATCAGATTGGTGACAAAGTTCAGGATTTCAGCCTGAAGAATGTTAACGGGAAAATGGTTTCTATGGCTGATTACACGGAAGCTAAAGGATTCATTCTTATTTTCTCATGTAATCACTGCCCTTTCGTCCATAAGTATGAAAGCCGGATAAAAGATCTTCATGCCAACTACGCTCCAAAAGGATTCCCTGTGATAGCCATTAATTCCAACGATGAGAAAATATCTCCGGGTGATTCATACGATGAGATGAAGAAGAGATACAAAGCACAGGGATATAGATTTGCGTACTTATACGACCAGACTCAGGAGGTAGCAGCAAAATTCGGAGCGGAAAGAACTCCTCACGTCTATGTATTAAACAAAAAGCAGGATGGAATAGTGTTAGAGTATGTCGGCACTATCGATAATAATGTGGATAATGCATCGAAAGCTGATAAAAAGTATGTACAGGATGCTGTAAATGCATTACTTGAGAACAGTAAACCACCGGTCACGGAAACAAAAGCAGTAGGTTGCACTATTAAATGGAGAAAATAGAATATATTTACAAGTTATCAGAATATTTTTCTATCTTTGCATTTCAATTCTACTTCTTTCTATTCCACTAACCATTTAATAACATTGGAAATATCAAAGAAGTCACAATATGTAAAGAAATAAATATTCACTTAAACTTGTAATTACAAGATTGGCAACTAAAACTGAGGTAGTACAGCATATTAAAGCCAGGAAAGGCTTTATAATTGATATGGACGGGGTAATATATCATGGAAACAGCTTATTACCCGGTGTTAAAGAATTTGTTTCCTGGTTGCAGCAGGAAAACAAGAAATTCCTGTTTCTTACCAATTCGAGCGAACGTACTCCCGGAGAATTGCAGGAGAAACTTTTGCGTTTAGGTATTAAGGTTGATCAATCACATTTCTATACCAGTGCCCTTGCCACTGCTGCATTCCTTTACAGTCAGAAGAAAAAAGGAACAGCCTATATTATTGGTGAGGCTGGATTGATCAACGCTCTGTATAACGCGGGTTTTTCAATGAACAATGTGGATCCTGATTATGTTGTTATAGGGGAATCAAGATCATACAGCTATGAAAAAATAGAACATGCTGTAAATCTAGTTATTAAGGGCGCAAAGCTTATAGGCACAAATCCCGATGTTACCGGTCCTATTGAAAATGGTATTGCTCCCGCAACCAAAGCTCTTATTGCTCCTATTGAACTCGCTACCGGCAGGAATGCTTATTTTGTCGGCAAACCTAATCCCCTGATGATGCGTATCGCCCTCAAAAAACTTCAATGTACCAGGGATGAAACTATAATAATAGGCGACAGGATGGACACAGATATTATCGCGGGGATAGAATCTGAAATTGAAACATGTCTGGTGCTAAGCGGAATAACCGACAAAAAGACAATGGGTGAATTTGCCTATAATCCTCATTTTGTTTTAAACGGGGTAATTGATCTGTTATGATTAAAGGGGTAATTTTTGATATGGACGGAGTACTGGTTGATTCCGAGCAGTTTATCTGTGAAGCAGGAGTCAGAATGTTTGCTGAAAAAGGGCTTATGGTAAAACATAAAGATTTCAAAGAATTCACCGGCATGGGAGAAGATCGTTATTTAGGAGGAGTGGCTGAAAAATATAACTTCCCCTTTGATGTCGAAAAAGATAAAGCAAGAACATATGAAATCTATGAACAACTGGTCTCAGGCAGGTTAAAACCTCTCCCGGGTGTGTTTTCATTTATTGAAATGTGCCGGGAACATAATCTGAAACTTGCCGTAGCTTCAAGTGCTGATAAAGTTAAAGTGGAAATTAATCTCAGAGAGACAGGCCTTTCTCAAAATGTTTTTGATGTAGTTGTAAATGGTCTGGATGTACAGAGAAAAAAACCATACCCTGATATATTTATTAAAGCTGCAGAGAGCCTTTTGCTTAGTCCGCAGGAATGCCTTGTGGCAGAAGATTCAAAAAGCGGGGTCAGCGCTGCAAAAGCAGCAGGTTGCAGATGTCTTGCCCTGACTACCAGTTTTTCCCCTGACAATTTAAGCGAGGCTGACTGGATAGTTAAAGATTTGTCATACGCGAATGCTGATTGTATAAGTTGGTAAATCAGACCGGGACTTCCTGAATTCTGAATCCTGGCTCTCAATTATCATATTTATCCCTTAATTATTACAGAAAATGGTTAAACTCAAAAAAACAGATCTTGAAATTTCACCGGTTGTCTTCGGTGCATGGGCAATAGGAGGATGGATGTGGGGTGGCGCCGACAGGAAGGAGGCAGTAAAAGCTCTGCAAAAATCCGTGGAACTGGGAATTACAACGATTGATACCGCCCCTGTTTACGGATTCGGATTAAGTGAAGAAATAATTGGTGAAGCGCTGAAAAAACAGAGAAAGAATATTCAGATACTCACAAAATTTGGTCTGACATGGACAGGAAGTGAGGGACATCATTATTTCCCAACCACTGATAATAACGGGAACAAAGTGGATATTTACATGTTTGCCTCAAAAAAAAGAATAATTGAAGAATGCGAAGCAAGTTTACAACGGCTGGGAACTGATTATATTGACCTGTACCAGCAGCATTGGCCTGATCCCACCACTCCGGTTGAAGAAACTATGGAAGCACTGAATGATCTGATAGCTCAGGGAAAAATAAGAGCCGCAGGAGTGTCAAATTACGATACATCATTACTGAATACTGCCTGTAAATACAGCGCAATAGTATCTGACCAGGTGCCATACAGTATGTTACGACGTGATATCGAAGAAGAACTGGTCCCCTATTGTATTGAACATAACATTGATATCCTTGCTTACAGTCCTCTTCAGCGCGGTATTCTTACAGGTAAATTCAAACCAGATCACCGGTTTAAGGAAGGAGACTCAAGGGATGGACAGCCTTGGTATAAAAAAGAGAACATCGTTAAGGTCAATACCTTTCTGGAGAAATTGAAGCAGGTGGCAGCTTCAAAGAATACAACTCTAACCCGGCTTGTTTTAAGCTGGACTCTCTCACAACCCGGAATTACTGCTGTGCTTGCCGGAGCAAGGGATCCGAAACAACTGACGGAAAATGCCGGAGCCATGTCTCTAAAACTCGAACAACATGAGGTTGATGATATAAATAAAGAATTAGCAGATCTGAAACTCGAACTATAGGAATTTATAAAAAAATCTCTGAGTTCTCTGTGCCTCCTCTGTGTAATAATAATTGAACGAATGTTACACAGAGATTCACGGAGAAGTCACAGAGGAACACAGAGAAAAAATCAAAATTTAATATCATAAGAGCTAGAATAAATAGTAAAACATGGAGAATTTTCTTACTGACTTTCCAAACATAAATGATTTGTCGGACTTTCATCATACAGGTCCGGAAAATGAATATCAACTTGTAAACGGACACATCCATACACCCTATTCATTTAGTGCCTTCTCACATCCTGAACAGGCATTTCAGATGGCACAAGAGGAAAATGTCAGGATACTTGGCATCAATGATTTTTATTCCACCGAAGGGTACAACGAATTTCACAGCCTGAGTAAAAAATATAGAATTTTTCCCCTCTTCAACATTGAATTCATGGGACTACTAAAAGAAGAGCAGGAAAAAGGCATTCGGGTAAATGATCCGGGAAACCCCGGCAGGATATACTTCAGCGGAAAGGGTCTTGATTACCCTGTTAAACCTGATTCCTGCCTTACGGGTAAATTATCTCTTCTACGAGCCGCAGGTCAGAAGCAAACTGCTGAAATGCTCGAAAAGGCTTCATTATTATTGAATTCCCTGGATTCCCGTTTAAAACTGGATTATTCCGAAGTTGTAAATAACTACACCCGGGGCATGCTAAGAGAACGGCATATCGCAAGAGCAATCAGGATAAAGATTATTGAGATGTTCAGGACTTCAGAGGAAAGGTATCAATTCCTGACTAAACTATATGGCGGAAAACAATCACAGGCGGATATTAGCAATCCTGCTGCCCTGGAGAATGAGATCCGTTCGGAATTACTCAAGGCGGGTGGTAAAGCTTATGTACGCGAGAGTACTGAAGCTTTCCTTGAACTGGAGGAAATAATCCGTATCATCAGGATAGCTGGAGGCATACCATGCTATCCTGTCCTTCTTGATGATGCAAAAGGAAATCTGACTGAATATGAACAGGATTATGAATCACTTTATACCAGCCTTATTAAACACGAAGTATTCTGTATTGAGCTCATTCCCGGACGTAATGATTTTAATAAACTCAAAGAATGTGTAAACTTTTTCCATTCGAGAAATTTTATTATTACACTGGGTACCGAACATAATACACCGGATTTATCCCCTGTTCGTGTAAATGCCAGGGGTGGTACTCCTTTGGACGATAATTTAAACAGAATTTCCTATGAAGGAGCCTGTGTAATTGCAGCGCACCAATACAGGCGTGCAAAGGGTGGTGAAGGATTCGTCATGCCGGATTATTCAAGCCAGGCAGAATTAAAAGCTAAATTTACCAGGGAAGGAAATGCGGTGATTAATCATTATTTAGATGTAATATAGTTCTTTAAACTAAAAATATTAGCAAATGAAGCAACTACAGGATCTGATCGGGATCAGCCGTTATTACGGAAACCAAAAGGATTACACCCTTGCAGGAGGAGGAAACACTTCCTGGAAGAACGATGATTACATCTGGGTAAAAGCCAGCGGAGTTAGTCTTGCAGATATTTCTGAAGATGGTTTTGTAAAACTCATAAGAGACAAAGTTAAGCTGACCGGAACAAAAGAATACAGTAATGATCCCCATACCAGGGAAATGCAGGTAAAGGAAGACCTGCAGGCAAGCATTGCTGATCCTTCAGATAAAAAAAGACCATCGGTTGAAACCTCCCTGCATGAACTGCTGGAGTATCCTTTTGTGGTACACCTGCACCCAACAGTTACCAATTCTCTCACCTGTTCTGTCAATGCCGGTAAAATTGCAAGGGAATTATTCGGTGAGAAAGTGATGTTTACAGGATTCGCTGCAGGCTACCAGCTTTTTAAAAACATTCAGTCTGAAATCAAGACCTATCGTAAGAAGTTTAATTCCGATCCTCACATTATCCTGATGCAAAATCACGGTATTTTTGTAAGTGCCGGCAGTACTGAAGAAATTCGTAAATTATATGAGTATATAACTGAAAAGATCAAAAGCAAACTGCATTCCTTCCAAAAACCGCAGGATATTCCGGTTAATGAAAAGATAAAAAATATACTTCCCGCGCTCAGGATGATAGTAAGTGAAAAAAAAGTTAAACTCTTAAAAATACGTAATAACTCTTTAATACAACATTTCTGCAACTCTCCGGAAAGTTTTGCCAAGGCCTCCCTTCCCTTTACTCCTGATATCATCGTGTACTGTAAAAGCAGGTATTTATATATTCAGGATTCATCCTCACCGGAAAGCATTATTAATGAGGCGGTAAAAAAAGTCAGTGATTTCAGAAACCAATACGGATACCTCCCCCATATCATTATGATAAAGAATTATGGACTTGTTGCGGTAGGTGATAATGCTATGGCAGCCGAAACTTCCATGGATGTATATGAAGATCTCCTCCAAATAAGTTATTGGTCTGAATCTTTTGGAGGTCCGCATTTTATGGAGGATAACGAGATAAACTTCATCGAAAACTGGGAGGTTGAAAATTACCGCAGGAAAATAGCACAGGGTGAGAATTCAAAAGCTATTACGGATCAGAAGGTTGTAATAGTAACGGGAGGAGCACAGGGGTTTGGAGAAGGTATAGCCGAAGCATTCTTTAAAGATAATGCCAATGTTATTATCGCAGACCTGAATGAGAAAAAAGGGAATGAAACAGCTGACAGACTGAAAAAGACAGCATTAAGGAATCAGATATATTATATAAAAACAGATGTTTCAAATGACGAGTCGGTCTCAAACCTGGTAGTACAAACAGTAAAGAATTTTGGCGGTATTGATGTACTGATCTCTAATGCAGGGATTCTCAAAGCCGGAGGACTGGATGAAATGGATGCCGGAACTTTTGATCTTATGACCCGGATAAATTATTCCGGTTATTTTCTCACTGCCAAGTATGTCTCAGAAGTAATGAAGATTCAATCGGAATGGAGGAAAGATTATTATGCTGATATTATTCAGATTAACTCTAAATCAGGACTAAGGGGAAGTAATAAAAATTTCACATATTCCGGGGGCAAATTCGGCGGGATAGGTTTAACCCAGTCATTTGCACTTGAACTGGCTTCATATCTTATTAAAGTAAATGCCATATGCCCGGGTAATTTCTTTGAAGGGCCACTATGGTCTGATCCCGATAAGGGATTATTCGTTCAGTATCTGAAGGCAGGTAAAATAAAGGGGGCTAAATCCATTGATGATGTAAGGCAGCATTACGAACAACAGGTGCCCCTGGGGAGAGGATGCAGGACTGAAGACGTAATGAAAGCGATTTACTACGTAATTGCCCAGGAATATGAGACAGGGCAAGCAATTCCGGTAACAGGAGGACAGGTAATGCTGGGATAGGCTCTAAATGATTGCTAAATATTAAATTCAATATACTATAAAATATGAAAACTAAAGCAGTAAGAATTTACGGAAAAAATGATTTAAGGCTTGAGGAATTTGAGCTTCCGGAAATGAAAGAAGATGAGATCCTTGCCCAGGTGATATCAGACAGTATTTGCATGTCGTCGCACAAAGCCGCACAACAGGGAGCAGATCACAAGAGGATCCCTGATGATATACATATAAATCCCACTATTCTGGGTCATGAATTCAGCGGGGTTATTTTAAAAGTAGGGAAAAAATGGAAAAATAAGTTTAATAAAGGCGATAAGTTTTCCATCCAGCCTGCAATAAATTATAAAGGAAGCCTTGACGCACCAGGCTATTCCTACCGGTTTATCGGAGGAAATGCCACTTATGTAATTATTCCTAATGAAGTGATGGAGATGGACTGTCTGCTTCCTTATTGCTGTGATGCATTTTTTCTGGCTTCCTTATCGGAACCGCTCAGTTGTGTAATTGGAGCATTCCACGCAAATTATCACATTCGCAGCGGAACCTACATTCATGAAATGGGTATAAAAAAAGGGGGTAATCTGATCATTCTGGCAGGTTGTGGGCCAATGGGTCTGGCAGCCATTGATTATGCATTGCATTGCGACAAAAAACCAGGTTTTTTTATTGTCACTGATATTGATCAGAACCGGATAGACAGGGCAATGAAACTACATCCCATTGAAGAGGCTGAAAAACAAGGCATTAAAATGATATATGTTAATACCTCAAAATACAATAATCCGGTTGAATACCTTCTTTCACTAACTGACAATAAAGGGTATGACGATGTTTTTGTTTTTACTCCTATTAAGCAGGTTGTAGAACAAGGTGATCAGCTACTCGGATTTGACGGTTGCATGAACTTCTTTGCCGGTCCCTCAGATCCGGAATTTAAGGCTGAAATAAACTTTTTCAATCTGCACTATTCTTTCACACATTATGTAAGTACCAGCGGAGGAAACAAGGATGACATGAAAGAAGCACTGGCAATGATGAGTCAGGGGAAAGTAAATCCCGCAGGAATGATTACTCATATCGGTGGTTTAAATGCAGTGATTGAAACCACTCTCCAACTGCCAAAAATTCCGGGAGGTAAAAAGCTCATTTATACAAACCAAAAATTACCTCTTACTGCCATTGAGGACTTCAGCAAATTGGGTGAACATGATCCTTTCTTTGCAAAGCTGTCAGAAATTATTGAACGAAACAATGGTCTCTGGAATGCTGAAGCGGAGAGATATCTGATGGAGAATGCCGAGGCTATTTAATAACAGACATGCAGGAAATCCCTGACTACTCTTTAAGCATCTCCACAGCAAATTCAATGGATATATAATTATTATAACTCATACACACATCAGAGGCAAACCGTATTCCATTAGTGATGATCTTGTTCCATTGCTTTTCAGATAAATGTTCAATATCTTTTTTCGATATACAGTCTCTTATAAATGTCCAGATAATCCCTGCATTGAAATTGTCCCCTGCCCCAATTGTACTTAAAGGTTCGATGTTTTGAGCCGGCACATGCATCCTGGTATTAAAAGTATATAAATCAACTCCGTTCCTGTTCTGTGTATAAATAAGATTTGCGCTGCATTCAGAGTTAATAATTCGAAAAGTTTCATCCGCATTTCTTGCATTAAAAAGCAGGTAAAAGTCATTATCCGATCCTCTTATAATATCAGGATAACGAAAATTCGCCAATACCATGGGTTTTAATAGCGGAAGATCAGCAAGGTGTGGTTTTCTGAAATTAGGATCATAAATGATTATCGCTCCTGCATTAAATGCTTTTCTAAGGGTGGATTCAAGATAAGGATAGACCTCGTGTGTTATAGAAAAAAAACTTCCAAATAACAGAATATCATCCTGCTCAAAATTTATCTCAGGGAAATTCAGTCTGTTAACCGGAGGATGCTTATAGAAAGAATACTCCGCATCATTGTGATCATTGAGAAATGCCAGTGCAATGGTTGTTTTCCCATCCGCGGAACGATTTGAGTAATGAGTGCTAACCTGGTTTTCGGAAAGGAAATCATTAATCATCCTGCCAACAGGGTCGGAGTCATGACCAAATTCACTTACCAGATATACTTCCACTCCAAGCCTGCCCAGGCTGACTGCAGCATTCAGCATAGCTCCGCCAGGCCTTGATGCAACTGGTTCACCATCTTTAAAGATGATATCACATACAGTTTCTCCTATGGCAAATACTTTCGGCATAATAAGGATTATTTAATCAATCTGGAAACAGCTTTAAACTGTTCAGTACCGCTGAATCGCAGAAGTTCAAATAATATAGATTCACAACTTGAAATAATTGCCCCTTCCCCCGACATTCTGTTAATTGCTATTATTTTATCATTTATCTTTCTGGATGAAGTGCAGTCTTCAATAATTACCGGAAGAAAACCGTTCTGAAGCAGATCAATCACAGTCTGCAAAACACATACATGTGATTCAATTCCAACAAGTAATACATTTTTTACTCTCATTTTACTTAATGCTGTCATAAATGCATTATCATCACAACATGAAAATGCAGTCTTTTCGATAGCCGGGTAATGCCTTATGTATTCACTCAGAAACGGAACCGTGGGTCCAAGTCCTTTCGTATATTGTTCAGTTACTATCACAGGCATCTTGAGAATATTCATGCCCTGAATAAAACTCTTCAGGTTTTGCTCCAGTTTTTCTTTTTCACACATGTGCGGAAAAAGCTTCTCCTGAACATCAATGATCACTGCCGCTGTATTTTCCTTTAGTATTCTCATTTTTTTCCTGCTGCTTTTCTGGATAAATTACCAAGGTAGCCACCATGATGTCTTTTTGCATAATCAGCATGAGTAAAGCCAATTTTTTTCATTAACAGAACTACAATAATATCGCCTATGACAGTCATAGTGGTTGTTGATGTAGTGGGTGTTAACCCCAGGGTACAAACTTCCCCTGGATTACCTGTAAATATGGTAACATCAGCCATCAATGGCAGATCTCCTTCCGGGTTACCTGTAATAATGATAACTGGAATATCTTCGTAAAGATTATGTGTCAGAAACACCAGTTCAAGAATTTCCCTCGTTTTTCCTGAATTTGAGATAAGTAAAAGAACATCATTCTCCCTGATCACACCCAGGTCACCATGCTGAGCTTCGCTTGGATGAAGGAATAATGCAGGGGTACCGGTTGAACTCAGGGTAGTGGCAATATTATCTGCAATCTGTCCGGCCTTGCCCATACCGCTTGTAATCACCCTTCCGCCCCCCGAATGCACCCTCCGGTATATAAGATTCACTGCCTTCTCATAATCATCAGTAACAGGAATATTCCGTATCGCTTCAGCCTCAAGGAGAAGGAGTTTCTTTACTTCATCTGACATCGTATCTGACATTGTTTTGTTATATTATGTAGGGAGACCGGGGCCCCTGTAAATTATTTTATTAAGTATCGGTAAACAATAATATTATTTATCAGGCTAAAGGCCCGCCTGACTGCCGGTATTTTACGTCAAAGAAGAACTTGCATTCCGTTAAGGCTGACTTAATTCTGCCGATAAAAAGATCAAATATAAGACTTTTTGTAATTATCTGGATTTATATAATGGCATTTCAGCGAATACGTATTTCTGGAGAACAACCCAACAACAAGAAATTGATTACATTGAAGAAAGAGGCGGCAAATTTTATGCTTATGAATTTAAATGGAATCCAAATGCCAAAGTAAAATTCTCTAAAACTTTTACAAATGTTTATGATGCACATTTAATAGTAATCACAAGGGAGAATTTTCATAACTTTGTGAGCGGCCTATAAACAATTATTTTTTATTCTGATGAAACCCCCATGAGGATTGATAAATAGATTTAAAGGTTTTCCACACAAAAGGACATGAAAAAAGCAATGGGGTTCCATGCCCATTAGACCATTAAGAAATATAACTTTTTGAATTTCAATAAGATAATTAAGATTTGTACGCATGAAACCCCCATGCACTATCGCACACAACAAGGACATGAACAAACATGGGGGTTCCCCCGCAGAGCGGGACAGGCCATGCCCAATAGACCATTAGGAAATAGAACTTATTGATTTTTAGTAAGACAATTAAGATTTGTACGCATGAAAACTTTTTCTCTCACCGGAATCAGGGAAATGAAAATGATGGATATCCCTGATCCTATTATTATAAGCGACTCTGATGTGCTGATAAAAATGAAAGTCATGGGAGTATGCGGTTCGGATATTCATTATTACAAGGACGGAAAAATCGGCAGTCAGGTTGTCACCTACCCCTTTACAGTAGGACATGAAGGAGCAGGAGAAGTTGCTGCGGTTGGTAAAGCAGTAACCAGGGTTAAGCCGGGCGACAGAATTGCGATAGAACCGGCAATGCCCTGTTTTAAATGTGATCAGTGCCTTGCCGGGCGGCATAATACCTGCCGTAATTTAAAATTTCTCGGGTGTCCCGGTCAGGCAAGCGGATTATTGTCGGAATATATACTTCTGCCGGAAACCAGTTGTATTCCGATTTCAGAAAAAACAACCTATGATCAGGCAGTTATTTCCGAACCTCTGGCTATAGGTATTTATGCTGTTCAGAAATCCCTGCCCCTGCAAAACGCAAATATCGGAATTCTGGGATTTGGGCCCATTGGAATGAGTGTTCTGATAGCAGCTACTGCGCAGGGTGCAGGAAAGGTTTATGTAACTGATAAAATTGAAGAGCGATTGGCTATTGCTGACAAATGTGGAGCATGGTGGACAGGAAACCCTGACAGGGAAGACATTGTTGTACCCATCACAGAAGATGAACCTCTGCTTCTGGATGTCGTTTTTGAATGCTGCGGTAAACAAGAGGCAATGGATCAGGCATTTCATCTGCTTAAACCAGGAGGCAAATTAATGATTGTAGGAATTCCCGAATTCAAATACTGGTCAGTAAAGGTTGATCTGACAAGACGTAAGGAACTTACCCTGGTCAACGTCAGACGACAGGAAAATTGCACAGAAACGGCACTCGAAATGATGGAAAAAGGATTTGCCGATGTTTCACTGATGGCAACTCATCGTTTTGATTTTAGGTATTCAGATAAGGCATTTGAACTGGTAGCTGACTATAAAGACGGTGTGATGAAAGCTATGATTGACTTTGATTAAAAAGTTGAGATGTTTTTGTTTATTCTTCCGCAAATATGACTGACTATGACTTACGAATGAAATATTCCTATTCTTTCTTCTGAGGAATGGTGAATATAAAACTGCTGCCTTCATTTTCCCGGCTTTCAACCCTGATTTCTCCGCCGTGACGGTTAACAAACTCTTTGCAAAGGATCAGACCCAGGCCTGTTCCCTCTTCATCCCTGGTGCCCTTTTGAGAAAACTGACCTTCCATCAGAAATAGCCTGGATATCATATTTTCAGGAATTCCAAGGCCCTCGTCCTGAACAGATACTTCAATATGATCCTTAAAACGCCGGGCTGTAATGGTTATAATTCCCCCCGGATTTGAAAACTTAACAGCATTGGTAAGAAGATTCCTGATGATCAGACTGAGCATATTCATATCTGCCAAGCAGTAAAATGGATCGGTGATCTCCTTAACTATCTTCAGTTCTTTTGAAACAGATTGACTATGCAGAAGCTGAATGTTATCATCAACTACCTTGTTAAGGTCAAGTTTGACAGGATTATAACCCATTCTCCCGGATTGAAAACCCGACCATTCAACAAGGTTCTCAAGCAATTTTAAACTCTTTCTTGCTGATTCTCCCAGTAATTCAGAAACCTGTGCTATCTTTTGAGTATCCATCTTAATGGCATGATCAGTCAGTAATTCAGTAAGTAACAGAATTGAATTGAAAGGATTTTTCAGATCATGAGAAATAATAGAAATAAACTTATCTTTTGTTGCATTTATTTGTTTCAGTTCTTCATTTGTTTTCATTAAGGCTTCCGTACGCTCAGCTATCGTTTTCTCAAGGTCGGCATTAAGTTCCTCAAGTTTCCTGGATAATAATTCAATCTGGCGGAAATTTCTGGCAAATTTCAGGGAAATCAGATATGACTGCGAAAACATAAAAAACAGGAATCCAATAGGTGCATAATACCCTGTAACGATCAGATCCATTCCAAATAACATATCATTAATTCCGAAAGCAATTGGTATAAGCATTCCAAGAAAAACTATCAGCGCAAATTCTCTCTTTTTAATCACAGCCCTGAAAAAACCAAATAAAAGATAAACCATTGCAAGAAGAGTAATAAAAAAGAAATAGTTAACGATTGTCAAATACCATGAAATGGGCGAAAAAATAACAATGAGGGCATGAATAATAAAAAACCAGCCAGTAATTCTCAGTGTGATTTTATCTATTTCAACGGGGAATAATGCATTGGCATACAAATACAATAATCCTACAACACTAAGTCCGATGAGCCATATCTTATAATAAGCGCTCATACTCATGCCTGGAATATAGTGTAAAATCAGTTTATCACCGGCCCAAATTGAAAGCAATGCCAGGAAAAGGCATACCATTGCAAAGTACAGGTTAAGTCTGTCCCTTGGCATAAGGAAAAACAACATTAAATGATACAGCACCATGATCAGAAGGATACCGAATGCAAGTAAAAATAATATTGACTGCTTATTGGACTGATTCATAATCTGATCCCTTAGGCCTAACAGAACATGGTCGTCCATTCCACCCTGGTTACTATCAAAAAAATTTGCAGCCTGTATCGTAATGTCAAGAATTGTGGTATCCGGAAGGAATGTATAGATCCGGGGTTTTACATGAGGAACAAAATCATCAGGGGAAGCGGATATTGTACCGTTCCCTCCAAAATATCTGCCGTTAATGAATATTTTATAGGCGGAATGACATTCAATAATTTTAAAAGCCAGTGGCAATGCATATTTAGTGTCAGAAAACATGTCAGGCAATTTTATACGTAAACGGTAACTGGCATGTCCAAATACTGTTGGGATAACAGTGTCATTATTAAAATTAGTCCAACTTCTGGGTTGATTGATAAATAATGGATCCCGATCATGTGTTGCAAGAGGATCAATAAACTGACCCCAATAGAACTCCCAATCACCACGAAGTTTAATGATTCCGGAGTTTTCAAAATCATATTCTGAGAGATCAATAAAACCTTTATCTGCGAGTGGGTTGGCGTGAAGAAAATTCACTCCAAGTGCAATATAAAACAGTACACCGGTAATAAAGGCTTTAAAAGGTTTAAGTGTAGCGGCCATTCATAATGATTTACCGCAAAACTAAGAAATCTAAAGAAACTATACCAGCTAATTGTGCAAAAAATGTGGCGTCTAAAAAGATTCAAATTTAATTATTTTCCTTTGTGTACCTTAGTGTAATCCTTTGTGGTTCAAACCGTTAGCTTTTACCACAAAGTACACAAAGGATATCACAAAGGATTTTCTAGACTGCCTCTCTTAATATGTAATTACATTTTTATCAATTCATCGAGTTCTTTAATGCTTTCAGCTATCTCCTCATCAGTAACTTCATGATCCTCAAGCTGTCCTTCAAAATATTTGTCATAAGCGGCCAGGTCAATTAATCCATGTCCTGAATAATTGAACAAGATTGTTTTTGCGATTCCTTCTTCTTTAGCTTTGTTTGCTTCCCTGATAACTGATGCAATAGCATGGGTGGTTTCAGGTGCAGGAATCATTCCTTCTGTTTGGGCAAACAGCATTCCGGCTTTAAATGTTTCCAACTGTTTGATAGCCTCAGCCTCAATTAAATTATCCTTCAGTAGTTGGCTGACAATGGATCCTGCTCCGTGATATCGTAATCCTCCTGCATGAATCTTAGCGGGAATAAAATTATGTCCCAATGTAAACATAGGTAATAATGGCGTCAATCCAACCGTGTCTCCGAAATCATATCTGAATTTCCCCCTTGTCAGTTTTGGACATGAGGCTGGTTCAACAGCAAGTATCCGTGTATTTTTTCCTTCAGTAAAATTCTTACCCAGAAAAGGGAGCGCAATACCTGAAAAATTAGAGCCGCCACCAAAACATCCAATGACAACATCAGGATAGTCACCTGTCATTTCAAGTTGTTTCAGTGCTTCCTGTCCAATGATGGTTTGGTGTAGCAAAACATGATTCAAGACACTTCCCAGAGAATATCTTGTATCAGGGTCTTTAACGGCCATTTCAACTGCCTCGGAGATAGCTATTCCCAGACTTCCCGGGGAATCAGGATGCTTAGAAAGAATACTCCGTCCTGAATCGGTTAATTCGCTTGGAGAAGGAACAACATTTGCACCCCAGAGATTCATCATGGATTTACGGTAAGGTTTTTGATAAAACGATACCTTAACCATAAAAACATTCAGTTTTATATTAAAGAATTGGCAGGCAAATGCAAGGGCACTACCCCATTGTCCGGCACCAGTCTCGGTTGTTATCTTTTTTACTCCCTCTTTATAGTTATAATAAGCCTGAGCCACAGCAGTGTTGGGTTTGTGTGATCCCGGAGGGCTGACACTCTCGTTCTTATAATATATCTTAGCAGGAGTATCCAGTGCTTTCTCAAGACTATATGCTCTTACCAGGGGAGTGGGTCGCCATATCCGGTAGATGTCGAAAACCTGATCAGGAATTTCAATGAATTTTTCAGTGGCAACTTCCTGTTTTATTAATCCCATTGGAAAAATGGCTGCCAGATCTTCGGGACCAATGGGTTGCTTTGTGCCCGGATGAAGCGGAGGCAATGGTTTATTTGGCATGTCAGCCACAATATTATACCAGTGCTGAGGCATTTCACTTTCATTAAGAAAGATTTTACGAGTTTTTGTCATTTCACAAATAATTTATTGGTTACTAAATAAAATAAATAAAAACAGGCAGGTCGTAAACGCCTGCCTGTTTTAAGGTAATATTTTTCAATTATCAAAATACAACCACGTTGTTTACGACTTTTTTAATAAAAAAAGCCACCACCACCAACGGGACTGTATTTTTATAATGTTTGACATTGTCATAATAATGATGCAAATGTAAAAATAAATATTAAAAAACAATGGGGGATGGAATTTTTTTTTAACCCTGACAGGGTTAAAATATCCGATACTTTGACGAAATGATCATTAATATCCCAAGTAATAAAAACAAACCGATATTGCCAACAAGGTATGCATAATCCTTCATAGCGAGTAAAATAAAAATAAACCCATATAAGATCGATAGTGTCCCGCTGACAACTACTATTATCCACCCTTTTTTTAGGAGTGAGTTAAAGAAAGTCCCTAAAAGTGATATTGTTGCAACCGAAGAAATGAGATAGGAAAGGTTGAATCCAAGCTTTTCACTTAGTGCATTCAGAAGGGAAAAAAATAGAATCAGAGCTAACGCTACAAGTATATAGTAGAAAATATGAATTCTTTCCAGAGAACGTATCTCAATAATCAGTAGAACAAAAAAAGTAAGAAGAATAAAGAGCAGTCCATATTTTGCACTTCTTTCGGCTTTCTTGTAATGATCAACTTCAACCATTAAATTTACTCCAAATGAATCATTCTCGGGTAAAAAGCCACCTCCAACCCATGCCTGGGGAAAATTTCTGTTAAGATGCGTTATTAGCCAGGATGCAATGAATCCTTCATCATTAATTTCTTTTTCATCAGGGATGAAATTTCCCTGGAAGGAAGGCGTAGGCCAGGATGATTTTATTTTAACATTTGTATTCTTTCCTACGGGTGAAAAATATATTCCTTCACTACCTTTTAATCCGATATTTATCCGGAATAATCCCTTAAACTCCCCGGAATTCGGAGTGGAGACATTTACAGGGAAAGTGATCCCACTACTAAAAATATCGGTCTGAACTGTGCCTGGTTTTGCTTCGATTGTAAAATTATCTAAATGTAGTAAAATATTTCCTATTAAACCTTTATTATCGCTTACACCTAAAGAGATATAAGCCTGATCCCAATTATATTCATCCGTATTTGTATTAGCTATATCCTCCAAACAAAAAGCTCCTTCCAGATTAATTTCAGTTTCATAAACTACAGTTTCATAAATTCCCCGATATCTTATCTCTGGTTTAACAACAGCTTCTATCATGAGTTTTTCAGGCAGAATATGAAGTGTTGAGATAAGGAATTTACCATCTTTATAATTATGTTTCTTACACGGTATATTAAGCACCGGGCCGGTAATAGTCTGTTTATGTGCCCACAGATCTCCAATTTCAGTTCTTGTTTCATCAGCATATAAAGCCCTCTCCCGTATAATGTTTTTAACCATCTGAAGAGGGATGAGAAGAAGCAGTCCAAGGAGGCCGAGAATAATCATTTTGACGGAAAAATTATTATACCATTTTTTTTCCTGAAGATGTTGATTTTCCATGATTAAATGTTTTTAAAGTACTTTGAATTACAAAGTTGATTAATAAAAAAATTATATGTTATCTAATAGTTTTTCCAGAGCTTTAATATGTCTCTTAAAAGCTGTTTCGCCTTCAGAGGTGATAAAATAAACTGTATTTGGTTTTTTATCAATGAAGCGTTTTTTCGATCTGATATATTTGCTTTCTTCAAGAGCTCTCAAATGACTTGCCAGATTTCCGTCAGTAACATCAAGCAGGTCTCGTAAATTAATAAAGTCCATACGGTCATTTACCATCAGAACTGACATAATACCAAGTCTGACACGATTTTCAAAAGACTTATTTAATTTGGATATAATATTTTTCATTAATTGTATCTGAAGTGCATATATAATCCATACACTATGTGTAATATTCCAAACCCAAATACCCAAAACAATAGTGCATGGCCGGAAAAAATAACACAAAGTATTCCGGTTATTATTTCTGCTATTCCCAGCCAAAATATTTCACCAAATGTGAACTTTGAAGCATTAACAAGTGCAAGGCCATAGAATATCAGTGTGACAGATGCAGTTATTCCTCCCGGGATTTTTCCAATGGTAAAAATTATAAAAAGACCACCGGTTATAAGGGGAATAGCGAGATTCAGGAGTAATCTTTTTGAAATTGGGGACCATAATGCTTGACCGTTTTTTCTGGCTTTTCGGATTGAAAAGTAAAAAGCTGCACCAATTGAAAGAATCATTACAATGAATGCATCAAGGAAGAGTAATTGAATTGTTCGCCAATCTTCAGGATGATTATAGAATGCATCGAAATAACCATCCCCGGTCATGAGATTCTCCGGAATAATAAATTTTGCAATTAAAGCTCCCATAATTGCAAAGAATCCCATAAAAACTCCGGCTAACCCGCTAATGGAAAAGAAACGCGTTGAATCCTCCATTATTTTTCTGATAACCTTTATATCTTCAAGGTGTTTTGAGTTAGTATTCATATAGATATTAATATAAAGTACTTTGTTTTGCAAAGTAAAAAAATAATCAATTCCCATGCAAGAAAAAATTAAATTATTTTTATTGATTAGCAAAATTCTAATGACAGGCAGCAATTTATCTCAGGAAAGTATCAATCTCTTCCGCCGCTCTCCTCCCCGATTTAATAGCCCTTACCACCAAACTTGCTCCGGAAACCGCATCACCGGCAGCGAAAATTTTTGACATATTAGTCTGTTGATTTGCAGCAACTTTTATATTATTTCTGTTATCATATTGTATACCAAGATCATTCAGAAGTCCTTCGTGTACGGGATGTACAAATCCCATTGCCAGAAGAACAAGGTCTGTTTTTATTAATTCCTGTGTGCCGTAAACCGGCCTTAGATCTGACATTGCACTTCCGTTACCTTTCCATTCTACCTGCTCAACAAGCGTATGAGTAAGCATTCCGTTCTCACCCTGAAATCTGATAGTTGATAATCCCCATCTGCGCTCACAACCTTCTTCATGAGATGTTGAAGTCTTTAAAATTTTCGCATAATATGGCCAGGGATTATCAGGGGCTCTCTCAATGGGTGGTTTGGGTAGGATTTCAATCTGCATAATGTGCTTTGCCCCCTGGCGCCTTGCTGTCCCAACGCAGTCAGATCCTGTATCTCCCCCTCCTATTACCAGAACATGAAGATCTTTTGCAGATATTCTTTTTTCAACAGGTATGGTTATACCCTGATTAACCCTGTTCTGTTGTGTAAGATAATCCATGGCAAAGTGTATCCCCTGTAACTGTCTTCCTTCAACCTGGATATCCCTTGGTTTCATTGAGCCTACAGCCAGGCATACAGCATCAAATTCATCTGCTATCTCATTTGCGGATATATCCCTGCCCACTTCTGTATTTGTAATAATTTTCACTCCTTCTTCTCTCATAAGGTTTAGCCTTCTTTCCACGATAAATTTTGTCAGTTTAAAGTCCGGAATTCCATACCTGAGCAAGCCTCCGCCAAAATCATCCTTTTCGAATAAAGAAACATGATGTCCCCATGTATTCAACAGATCAGCACAGGCCATACCAGCAGGCCCGCTTCCGATCACAGCCACTTTTTTCCCTGTTCTGATTTGCGGTGGTTGTGGTTTTATATACCCTTCCGCAAAAGCATGTTCTATGATGGCCACCTCGTTCTCACGAATGGTGACCGGTACTCCGTGCAATGCCAGTACACAGGAATGCTCACAGGGAGCAGGACATATCCTTCCGGTAAATTCAGGGAAATTATTGGTTGACAGTAACCGTTCAGCAGCCTGTTTCCACTCACCTTTGTATAAAAGGTCATTCCATTCAGGTATCAGGTTATCAACAGGGCATCCCCAGTGACAAAATGGAATACCACAGTCCATACACCGTGATGCCTGTAACTTTCTGTCTTCTGAATTCAGTATCTGCTCTACTTCACTGTAATCGTATACCCTTTCCTGTATTGGACGGTTTCCTGCCTCTTTTCTCTTTATGTTAAGAAAACCTTTTGGATCAGCCATAATTTGTTATTAATTAATCGGTTAATATTTTCAGATATGCAACGTTCTCCAGCACTACGTTCCGGCGGGTGAAATGTGACGCGTGACATGTGACAGTTATACTGTATATTATTAAAATTTTTTCGAAACCTTTTACTCAATTACTCATTTACTCAATTAATCTTGTCACCCGTCACCCGTCACATGTCACCATTCTACCTACATCCTTATCTCCACATCCGTATCTACTTCAGCAATTTTTTGTTTCAATGCTTCCAGCTTTTCTTCCTGGAGCACTTTTTTATACTCAAAAGGAATGACCTTAATAAATTTCTGGATATAATCATCCCAGTTTTGCAGGATCGTTTCCGCAAGCGGACTACCGGTAAAATAATGATGTCTCGAAATGATGGCTTTTAGTTCACGGATATCGTGCAAATCCTCTACAAGGGATAATTCAACCATGCCCATATTGCAATAGTAATCAAAATCTTCATTCTCATTCAACACAAATGCAATACCACCACTCATGCCGGCAGCAAAATTTCTTCCTGTTTTTCCCAGTACCACAGTAAGTCCACCCGTCATATACTCACAACAATGATCTCCTGCTCCTTCTACAACAGCTGTTGCACCGCTGTTTCTTACACAAAATCTCTCTCCGGCCGCGCCGTTAATAAATACCTCACCGGAGGTAGCTCCATACAACACTGTATTTCCGATAATAATATTTTTTTCCGGAGCAAATGAAACGCCTTTAGGAGGAACAACAATAATTCTTCCGCCTGATAATCCTTTGCCCAGATAGTCATTCGCATCGCCTTCCAGCCGGAATTCAACACCATGGATAAGGAATGCCCCAAAGCTTTGTCCGGCTGATCCAATAAACCGACCTTTAATTGTTCCGTCAGGTAAACCCTCATCTCCGTATTTAGTAGCAATCCTGCCGGAAAGCATTGCCCCGACAGCTCTGTCAGTATTCTTAATAACTCTCTCAATATAAACTTCCTTCTTATCTTGGATGCCAGGACCTGACATTTTAATCAGGTCAACATCCATTACTGATTCCAGTTTATGTGCACGCGGTGTAGTATACCTGATATCTTCCGTTCCTCCGGGAGTGACGGTTAACTCAGACAGATCAAGCGTTGAAGCTTTCCTGTTGGTAATATCTTTTCTTATTTCCAGCAAATCAGCTCTTCCGACAATATCCTCAAATTTTCTGAAGCCAGTTTCCGCAAGCAGTTCTCTCACCTCTTCCGCAATAAAACGGAAGAAATTAAGCAGGTTATCGGCTTTGCCGTAGAATCTTTTTCTTAGCTCTGGATCCTGAGTGGCCACACCTACCGGACATGTGTTCAGATGGCACTTTCTCATTAAAACACAACCCAAAACAACAAGGGCACTGGTTGCAAACCCAAATTCCTCAGCACCCAGAAGTCCGGCAATAAAAACATCCCTTCCGGTTTTCAACTGTCCGTCTGTTTGTAATCTTACGTATTTTCTGAGATTATTCAGAACAAGTGTTTGCTGGGCTTCCGCAATACCCATTTCCAGCGGAAGGCCTGCATGTTTGATGGAACTCATGGGACTTGCGCCTGTACCTCCTTCTGTTCCACTGATTGTAATAAGATCGGCTTTAGCCTTTGCCACACCTGCTGCAATCGTTCCCACACCGGTTTCTGAAACGAGTTTAACACTTATCATTGCTGAAGGGTTTACATTCCTCAGATCAAATATTAATTGTGCCAGATCTTCAATCGAATAAATATCGTGATGAGGTGGTGGCGAGATCAGTGTAATTCCGGGAATTGAGTGCCTGGTTTTTGCTATGATCTTATCCACTTTATGACCCGGCAACTGACCTCCTTCTCCGGGCTTGGCTCCCTGGGCCATTTTGATCTGTATCTCATCAGCATTAACCAGGTATGTAGTAGTCACACCAAACCTCCCTGAAGCTACCTGTTTAATGGCACTCCTTGTATTTAAGCCTTCAGGTGCAGGAAGGTATCGTTCAGGAGATTCTCCCCCTTCACCGGTATTGCTTCTCCCCCCGATTTGGTTCATTGCAATGGCGAGGGTCTCATGGGCTTCCCTGCTTATCGAACCATACGACATGGCTCCGGTAACAAAACGTTTCATAATTTCCTCAGCGGGTTCCACTTCTGAAATATCTACAGGGTTCCTCTTAATATTAAAGAATCCCCTGAGAAAACCGGGTTGACGTGTTTGCTGATCAACTTTGGCAGAGTATTCTTTAAATTTTAAATAATCCCCTGTTTTTGTACTCCATTGAAGAAGAGCAATAGTCTCAGGGTTCCATGAATGATGCTCTCCTTCTTTACGGTATGCATAAAGACCTGAGAGTAAAGGTGCGACCTGTATACTGCCTGATTGGAAAGCGGTATTATGATACGTCAGAGCTTCCTCTGCTATTTCAGATAATCCGATACCTCCTATCCTGGAAACTGTTCCTGTGAAATATTTATCAACAACATCACTGTGAATCCCAAGAGCTTCAAAAATCTGAGCAGCACGGTAGCTCCGGAGAGTTGATATGCCCATCTTGGAAAGAATTTTAAGCAATCCTTTATTTATTGCTTTTATATAGTTTTCTTCAGCTCTCTGATAATCCACCTGAATGGATCTGTGTTGTGCCAGCTTTTCAATTACAGCAAAAGCCATATACGGATTTACTATCGATGCCCCATAACCGAATAAAAGTGCATAATGATGCACTTCACGCGCCTCAGCAGTTTCAACAACAATATCTATCTGCATTCTTTTCCTTTTATCAATAAGATGATGATGAACCGCTGAAACCGCAAGCAGGGAAGGAATGGCAGCAAACCCGGGATTAATTCCCCTGTCGGTGAGAATAATATAATTTTTCCCTTCATCAACAGCTTTCTCTGCATCATGACAAAGTTCGTTCAATGCTTCTTCCAATCCTTTTTCTCCTTTACAGACAGGAAAATGCACCGGAAGAACCGTAGTGGAAAAACCTTTATATCTAAGATTCTTAACAATCTGAAAGTAGGTATTATTAATAACCGGGGAAGTGAACTTTACCATTTTACAATGTTCAGCCACTTCGTCGAGAAGGTTTTTCTGAAGGGAACCGATATATCCGGTAAGGCTCATAACCAGCTCTTCCCTGATAGGGTCGATGGGGGGATTTGTAACCTGGGCAAATAATTGCCTGAAATAACTAAACAATCTGTGTGGTTTTTCAGAAATAGCAGCAACAGGGGTGTCATTACCCATTGATCCAACCGGTTCATTGCCGGTTTCCGACATAGGTTTAATAATAACTTCTATATCTTCATTGGAATACCCGAATGCCTTCAGGTAAATATCATATTCTTCCTTAAGGTCAACAACGGCTTTCTGACCGGACTCAATTTCGTGGAGGGTAACACGGTTCCTGGCCAGCCATTCACTGTATGGATTCTCTTTAGCCAGAGTTTCTTTCAGCTCAGGATCATATTTTATAGTTCCCTCCAGGGTATCAATCAATATCATTTTCCCGGGTCTTAGCTTCCCTTTTTCCCTGATTTCAGAAGCATCAATTTGTTGAACGCCGGTTTCAGAAGCCATAATCACCAGGTCATTCTTCGTGATAAGATATCTGGAAGGCCTGAGACCATTACGATCAAGCATTCCCCCTATATATCTTCCGTCGGAAAAGATAAGGGATGCAGGCCCATCCCAGGGTTCCATAATGGTGGAGTGATACTCGTAAAATGCCTTTAGTTCAGGAGGAATAGGATTCTTGGTATTCCATGATTCGGGAATCAGCATTGCCAGTGCATGTGGTAATGTTTTTCCGCTCATGTATAAAAATTCGAGTACATTATCGAGTGAGGCAGAATCACTTTTTTCAGGTTCAATTACCGGATAAATTTCAGAAAGGTCCCCCAGTAAATCAGATTTCAGGATTGATTCTCTGGCCTGCATCCAGAAGCGATTACCCTTTACCGTATTAATTTCCCCGTTGTGAGCAAGCATCCGGAAAGGCTGTGCAAGATCCCATGTTGGAAAAGTATTCGTGCTGAAACGGGAGTGCACCAGGGCAATTGCACTCTGCAGCTTTGGATTACGCAGGTCAAGATAATATTCACCTAGCTGCTCTGAGGTAAACATTCCCTTATATATTAATATTTTCGTGGAAAGCGACGGGATATAAAAGAAATGTTTCTGTTTAAGCTCAGAGTTACGTATATAATTCTCAGCTTTCTTTCTTACAATATACAGCTTCCGTTCCAGCGTCTGCTGATCAAAATCGCCTCCAACCAGTATCTGTTTCATTTTTGGCTCCGTGGAAAGAGCAATATCACCCAGGCATGAGCTATCCACCGGCACATCACGCCATCCTATCAGGTCAATGCCCTCTTTATCGATCTGAGTGAACAGTACCTGTTCGCAAATCCTTGATTCACCAGCATCTTTTGGAAGAAAAATAATACCTGTTCCAAACCTTCCTTCAGGAGGCAGAGAATATCCCTGCATCAGATAAAAATCCCTTGGGATCTGAATTAAAATACCGGCCCCGTCACCAGTCTTATTATCTGCGCTCTCAGCTCCCCTGTGGGTCATGTTTTCCAGTACATCAATTCCCATGCTAATTATTTCATGCGACTTTCTTCCTTTTACGTGAGCTACAAAGCCAATTCCGCATCCATCGTGTTCAAACTCGCTTCTGTATAAACTCCCGGGTTGTGCATATTCCTTCATTAGTTAAATATATTATAGTTAAAAAAAAACCGTTCTTATGAGGTTGAGAACGGTTTTTACAGCTTTCATCAATAGAATACCATCCTCACCATAACCAAACACACCTGGTTATGTGATTTATTATGTATTTCCTGCTATTCATATTCAATCACTTATTTTTTTACAAAAATACACATGTGATTTTACAATTCAAAACAATTTTCATATGTTTTTTAACATTTTGTAAGTATTTTATATAATATATAATCATTTAATGATTTTTATATATAATTTATTTACAATTTCTAATTATTTAACAAATCTTTTCTTTTGTATAACTTAGTGTGTACTTTGTGTTCCTTTGTGGTTACACAGGATTGTTTGATATTTTAACACAAAGGCCACAAAGGGTCTCACAAAGTAACACAGAGGAAAAAATATTTAACTCAAATGTTAATTCATTTTTTTTAATAAGCTTAATATACACTATCTTGTAAACATTAAATCTTTAAATCTGATATTATGAAGAATTTATTCTTGTTTGTTTCTGTAATTACTTTTATTTCTGCAATTTATACGTCCTGCAAGAAAGAAGAGGATTGGAAAAACCTTTTTAACGGAGAAGACCTGGCTGACTGGGAAATGCACCTTGGCACATCTCTTGGCATCGATTTTGACAGTCTGGCGGCTAACGCAACTATAGATAAAGTTTTTTCAATAGTTGAAGAAGACGGGGAGAAACTTATCCGGATTTCAGGAGAAATTAACGGCGCACTGGCCACAAGGGAGTCCTTTGAAAATTATCATCTCCGCCTGGTCTTTAAATGGGGGGATACAGTTTATTCAAGACGGAACAGCGGGTTGTTATACCATAGTTTCGGAGAATTCGGTTTAGCCCTTGGAACATGGATGCCTAATATTGAGTTGCAATTAATGCATCAGAACCTTGGGGACACATACCTCATGGCAAATACCTGTTGCGAAACTTCTGCTGTCAGGGATGAAGAAAGGAACATGTTCGTTTATACCCCGGGAGCGGAACTTATAGCTTTCGGACAACATGCAAACGGACGATCCATAAAGAAAAATCAGGATGAGGAAAAATACCCTGGCGAATGGAATACCGTTGACCTATATTGTTTCGGAACAACAGCTGTTCATGTGGTTAATGGTGTAACGGTAATGATTAACAATAATACCGGTGTTAATGAAGACGGGGTAATAAAACCTCTTACTTCAGGAAAGATACAGCTACAGTCGGAAGGAGGAGAGCTTTTTATAAAGAGCATAGATGTAAAACCTATTCATGCGATCCCTGCTGAAGTATTACCTTAATTATTTAATTATTCTGGCATATCTGATTTCATCACGCAGGTTGATACTTATTTTTTGATTATTGGCCAGTTCTGCTAACCTGTATTTGTCATCAGGAACTAATCTCCTGAGTTTTACTTCTAAATATTGTTTTTTCATTACTTTTTATACTTGTTTGAGTACCAACGCTGTCCGGTGAAAAACCGGACAGGTCTTTACTTATTGCAAATTTAGCTGATATTTGTAATACAAAAAATTCTAAATCAGCAATATGCTAAACCTGGCTCTGCCAGCGTTAAATTGATTAGAATTTACTGTAATTTAAAAGCATAAAGTTGCTGATGATAAGTTATCGATTGTTAATATTGTCACAAATTTTCGGAATTTTGATAAAACCAATTGTTCATTATATTTTTTTTCGCTGATAATGAATATTTTAACAGCTCTCTCTTGAATTACTCATGTTGTTAATAATCAACATATTGCGTGTTTGTGCCTTTGCGTTATATTTTATTTTAACGAACTATGGTGAATAGTATCTAATTGTTTATTTTTATAACATGACATGCAACATTTTATCATCCTGCACGTCTTTATCATGAACCATAATGAAACACCCGGGTAAATACCAGAACATTCACCAGGATCTGATTGATGAATGTTTGAAAGGAAGCAGGAGGGCTCAGTTCAGGCTTTACAGATTATACTATAAAGCAATGTACAATACAAGCTACCGTATAATCAAAAATGTATCTGAGGCAGAAGACATCATGCAGGAGGCATTTCTGAAAGCTTTTGAGAACCTGAGTGAGTACAGAGGGAATGTTAGTTTCGGGGCATGGCTGAAAAGGATAGTCATCAACAAATCCATTGACGCGGTTAGAAAACGGAAAATGGTATTTGAAGATATAGAAGGAACGGATAAAGTATTTGTGGAAGATAATCCTGATGAACCTGCTGAAATAGAAAAATTGCCGCCGGAAATCATTTTCAGGGAAATTGAACTATTACCCGATGGATACAGGATAGTTCTCTCATTATTCCTTATTGAAGGATATTCACATGAGGAAATAGCCAGTACCCTGAATATTTCATCATCAACTTCGAGATCGCAATTTGTCAGAGGCAAGAACAAACTACTTAATAACCTGATAAAGAAATATTTAACATGAGCAAGCTGGAAGATTTAATTAAAAAGCACAGAGACATGGCCAATATAAGAGAACCCAGAGCTGGTCATTTTATGAGATTCTTTAAGAAAACCGGTTTTACCCGCTTTTCTGAGGAAAGATATGCTATCTCACGGTATGTTCTGGTTGCAGCCGCCAGTGTCATTATTGCTGTAGTCATGAGCACATTCTTTCCCGAAAACAAAAATACCGGCTTTGTCACAGATGTACCTGCAGAACTAAATTATCCTGCAGAACTAAGTTATGTTATTTATTACTACGAAAGCATAAGCAGTAAGCTGATTGATAAAATTTTAAATCAAAAAATGGTTGACCGGAATGAAAAAAAGAGGATAAATAACGATATAAAAGCATATGAGGCATGGCATCTGGACATCCTTGAGGATTACAGAAAATTTCCTGACGATGATCGTATTCTGAATACAATTATTGAATTTCATAAAAGTAAAGCGGAGATGCTTAATGAAATTTATATTGTTATTACCGGTGATAATACACCAGAGAGGTCTCTGAACATGAGTATAAGCAGTTAACATCCTGCAAATATGGCAGGGACGCATGGCGATGCGTCCACCAAAACAAACGGAACAAATTTATAAAAAAGAATAAAATGAAAACAACCGGTTTATTTATGGCTTTAATTGCGTTTTCTTCGCTGACTGTGACAAATGCATCCGGGCAGGTAGCTGAGCGGGAAATAAGCATGGAGTATAAAGCAGATCAAAACACCACAATTAATATTGACAGTAAATTTGGTAAAACGGAGATACTCAACTGGGATAAATCTCAGGTATTAATAACCGCCAGGCTTTCTGCAGAAAGCGATAACAGGGAACTTGCGGCAGAAACCTTGCAAAAGCTTAATAGTGAAATCCGTAAGGAAGGGGATAATATATTTGTCAAAACAATTATTGAGGAGAGAATTACTTCAACTGCCAGGAGAAAGATCAAGTTTTCCATTGACTACACCGTTTATGCTCCTGAGTGGATTAATGTGGAACTATTAAGCAAATACGGAACTGTATTTATTGAAAAGGTTGATGGCGCAGCTAATATTACCGTACAATACGGAAACCTTACCATTAGAGAATTAAGCAGGGGCAATATCAAACCTCTCAATGAAGTAAGCCTTGCCTATTCGAGGGGTACAATAGATAAGGCCTCCTGGCTGAAGACTGACCTCTCCTACTCGAAATTATCTGTTGAAGAGGCCAGGGCTATTGTATCTGTATCCAAATATTCTTCCCTCACCGCTGAAAATATCAATTCCCTTGTTATTGATTCAAAATACGATACCTATTCGGTCAGTTCACTTAATAATTATGCAGGTCAGATGAGGTATGCAAACCTGAAATTAGCTGAGCTGGGTCAGAAAATGGATATTACGTCCTCTTATACAAATGTCAGGATTGAAAATGTTTTACCTGATTTTAATTCGCTGAATATACAAAATTCAAGAGGTAACTACAGGCTGAATATTTCAGGGGATGCATCATTCAACATTCATGGAGATGCAAACAGGGGAGATATCAGTGTTGATGGTATGAGTGATTTAAACCGGAAAGTAGTTAATACTGAGAAAACCGTATGGGGATCCTATGGAGATAAAAATAATCCGGGAGATATAAAGGTTAAAGTTACTGATGGTAATGTTAAAATTGTCATATTATAAACTGTCCGGGTAAACAACTGCCCCAAAAGGAAACGGCTTTAATAATACGGAGCTGTCTCATATATAATTGATCTATTTAAAATAATCTCATTTTTGTTTGTGAAAATTTCTCGCTTACTAGCGTAATTTTATGTAAATTTGAAGATATTAACCTGCTGCGTTAATCAAAGAACTGTTTAAAGTTCTGTTAAACAGAATATCAAAATTATTTACAGGCAATGTTCAAGAAGATTTTGCTTTCCCTGGGTTTGATATGTTTTACATTAAACGTATTTTGTCAGACTCCGGAACATTTATCACCTGGTGGGCGTCCGAAAATTGGAGTTGTATTAAGCGGAGGGGGAGCAAAGGGACTGGCACATATTGGTTTTCTCAAAGTAATGGAAGAAGCCGGTATAAGACCGGACTTTATTGGCGGGACAAGTATGGGAAGCATTATCGGGGGTTTGTATTCAATTGGTTACTCAGCAGACTCGCTGGAAAAAATCGCTACATATACCGATTGGGCTTTCATCCTTAACGATGAGGTTTCCAGGAGAAACCTCACACTCGAAGAAAAGGACGATAATGACCGTTTTCTTATTTCTTTCCCCATTAAAGAAAGAAAAATTCTGATCCCTTCGGGAATTGTTAATGGCCAGAATATCGAAAATACATTGAATATGTATTGCGTTCCGGTCTTTCACACAAGGGATTTTAACAAGCTTCCAATCCCGTTTCTGGCCATTGCCACAAATATAGAAACAGGTGATGAAGTAATCTTCAGGGATGGATATCTGCCTGAAGTTATGCGGGCAAGTATGGCAATACCCAGCATATTTCAACCCGTGGAAATAAATAACCAGCTTCTGGTAGATGGCGGTGTGATAAATAATTTTCCCGTTAAAAGAGTTCGTGAAATGGGAGCTGATATAATAATCGGCGTTGATGTTGGTTTTCAGTATTATCAGAAAGAAGAACTGAATACCATTATAAGAATCATCGAACAAACTGTTTTTTTTTATGGAGAAGAACTAAACAGGGTAAACAAAAGCCTGACCGATTATTTGATCATACCTGAATTAAAAGAGTTCAATGCTTCCAGTTTCAACGCGGTGGATACTATTATTGCCCGGGGAGAACAAGCTGCAAGACAATTTCTGCCACAATTAAAGATGCTGGCAGATTCATTAGAGTGCCTGGACCCCGGGTACCGGGTAAATCAGATACTCCCTGTCGTGGATTCCCTCTTTATCAGTAATATTGAAATAAACGGATTAAACCGGGTGTCTGAAAAACTTGTTTCCGGAAAACTTCAGCTCAATGAATTTGAAAAATATACTGCCAGTGATGTTAAAACAGCCATAGACCGTTCCTTCTCCAGTTTGTATTTTGACAAGGTAACCTGGAGACTCGAAGAGTTGAACGATGATGAAATAAAACTCAATGTAAATATTCAGGAATCCAAAGGTGGACTTTTCAGGGTGGGACTGCATTACGACACAAACCATAAAGCCTCAATTTTGCTTAATACTACTTTCAGAAATTTTCTTCTGGATGGATCAAAGTTGTCAGGTAGCCTGGGCCTGGGAGAAAATCCCTACCTGAACCTGATGTATTTTAAGAACAACGGATGGAAACCAGGCCTGGGCATTAACATAGATTATATAAATCTTGATGTATTTGAGTATAACGAATCCGGACAAAAGATATCTAACCTAGGCTATGAAGAAACCAGTGTTGAGTTATATACCCAATCGATAATAAGAAATTCTCATGCCATAGGATTCGGTGCTGAACTTGAAAGAGTTACTCTCCGCCCACGCATTTTCCCCTCCATGAATATCGAACCGGGCAGCGAAACTTATCGTAATGTCTTCGGATTTATTAACATGGACACATATGATAATGCATACTTCCCTAAACATGGGATAAAGATGTTTTCAGAATTAAAGATCATTACACAAAAAGATACTGAACCGGTATTTTTCTTACATGGCAGAATGAGTAATGCCGCCCGGATTACTCCGAAGTTCACTCTTATCACTCATGCATATGGGGGAGTAGTTGATGGTGATTCCATCCCCTACCCTTACTATCTCTATACAGGGGGACTCAATCCTCTTCAACGTAACGGCCTTATCCCTTTTGTAGGAATGAATTTTCTTGAAAGAGCAGATAAAAATGCTCTGATCCTGAGAGCAGACTTTCAATTTGAGATTTTTCGGGATTTTTATGTGTCCTGTAAGGTTAATGCAGGAAACCTGACATCAAATTTCAATGATCTTTTCACTCTGAATGACCTTATCAGCGGAGCCGGAATAACTCTCAGCTACGATAGCTGGATCGGACCTATTGAATACACACTGATGAGATCTCTCAATAAATCAGGATTACTGAGCTTTTTTAATATCGGATACTGGTTTTAAGATTCAAACCCCGTTTTTAATTAAATCAAATCTCTTTGAAATATACATTATTTTAGTGATATTTGTGCAATCGATTGTTTGAATGATATGAAGAAAGAAAAAATCACCATACATGATATTGCAGACCTGCTGAATATTTCTCCTTCCACCGTATCCCGGTCACTTAACGGAAATCCCAGAATAAGTGTCGCTACACGTAATGCCGTTCAGGAAGTTGCTGCGAAATATAACTACCAGCCGAATATTATCGCGTCTTATCTTCGAAAAGGTAAATGTAAAACTGCCGGGGTTATTGTACCCAGAATAAATCGTGTATTTTTCTCCAATGTAATAGGAGGAATTGAAGAGGTGCTTGCAGCAGCCGGTTACACAATTACCATATGCCAGAGTAATGAGCAATACGATAAAGAGGTGTTAAATATAAAAACACTTGCAAACCTTCAGGTCGACGGTATCATAATGTCACTGGCAACGGAAACAACTGATTTTAGACATATAGAGGAACTGATAGCGGGAGGTAATAAATTAGTGATGTTTGACCGCATAGCTGAGAGTTTGAATGTGCAGAGTGTTAAGATCGATGATTTTTCCGGAGCATACCAGGCTGTTTGTCATCTTATATCCCAGGGATACCGGAAAATAGCTCATTTTGCAGGGCCACAGCATATAAATGTTTACAGGGACAGGAAAGCAGGGTATATGAAAGCGTTAAAGGATAACCATATCGGCATCCTGAAAAATTTCGTGGTGGATGATATATTAACCAAAGAAAAAGGTATAGAAGCCTGCAAAAAATTGCTCTCCTTAAAAAACACTCCGGATGCTATTTTTGCAGCAAGTGATTTCTCAGCCATTGGAGCCTTAATTACTATTAAAGAAAAAGGAATAATAATCCCCGGGGAAATGGGGGTTGTCGGATTTGCCAATGAACCTTTCACTGAACTGGTCACACCATCTCTTACTTCCGTGGATCAGAACAGTATTGAAATGGGACGTATCATTGCCAGGGTATTCCTTAATACCGGGGAAACCGGGGAGAAAATTAATAAACCTGAACATATAAACCTGATGCCAAAACTTCTCGTCAGACAATCAAGTAATCGTAAGATAATTAATAACCAATAATTTATATATTATGGCAAATAAATATGAAATAAGGTATGCATGCCATCCGGAAGATGCAAAACATTACGATACTGAAAAGATCAGAAAGGAATTCCTGATCTCCGACTTAATGTTACCCGATCTGATAAATATGGTTTATACCTTAAACGACAGGTTTATCGTCGGAGGAGCCGTACCTGTTCAAAAGATTCTTGAACTGGAATCTGTTGACCCCCTGAAGTCCACTTACTTTCTTGAAAGAAGAGAGATCGGGATCATTAATGTCGGGGGAAAAGGCACTGTTGAAGCTGATAATGAAACATTCATACTTGATTACAAGGATGCATTATATGTCGGTATGGGATACAGAAAAATAATCTTTCACAGCGAAAACAAGGACAAACCGGCACGTTTCTATTTTAATTCTGCTCCTGCACACAAAGCATATCCGGCAAAAAAAATAAGCTTACATGATGCCGACAAGGTTGAACTGGGGAGCCTTGAATCATCCAACGCCAGAAGAATTAACAAACTCCTTGTTAACAGTGTGGTTGAGACATGCCAGCTTCAGATGGGATTAACGGAACTTCAGCCAGGAAGTGTTTGGAATACCATGCCCCCGCATATCCATTCCAGAAGAATGGAAGTGTATTTTTATTTCGAAGTTCCTGACGGACAGGCCGTTTGTCATTATATGGGTGAACCACAGGAAACAAGACATATCTGGATGAAAAATGAGGAAGCTGTTATTTCTCCTCCCTGGTCTATTCACTCCGCTGCAGGTACCATAAACTATCATTTCATCTGGGGAATGGCAGGTGAAAACCTTGACTACGGCGATATGGATGCAATACGTCCTGATGAATTAAGATAACTAATAATTTTACTACGATGTCAATTCAATTATTTGATCTTAAAGGAAAAACAGCCCTGGTTACAGGCGGAACCCACGGGCTGGGAATGGCCATTGCAAAAGGGCTGGCTGATGCAGGAGCAACTATTGTTATAAACGATATTTTTGAAGAAAAGTTAAATAATGCTGTCAGAGATTATAAGGATATGGGCATTACAGCTCACGCATATACCTTCGATGTTACCAAGGAAGCACAGGTTACTGAAAATCTGATTAAAATAGAGAAAGATGTTGCTCCTGTTGATATTCTCGTGAACAATGCAGGGATTATCAAACGGATACCTATCCTTGACATGAAGGCGGATGATTTTAAAGTCGTTCTTGATATCGACCTGGTTGCTCCGTTTATTATGGCTAAAGCTGTTGTTCCGGGAATGATAAAAAGAGGACACGGAAAAATTATCAATATGTGCTCCATGATGAGCGAACTTGGAAGAAATACGGTTTCAGCCTATGCCTCCGCTAAAGGAGGACTCAAAATGTTAACGAAGAGCATGGCTACAGAATGGGCCAAATTCAACATTCAGGCTAACGGAATCGGACCCGGGTATTTTGCAACCTCCCAGACTGCCCCGATACGTGTGGACGGACATCCCTTTAACGATTTCATTATAGGCAGAACTCCGGCAGGCAGATGGGGTGATCCTTCCGACCTGGCAGGGGCAGCTATTTTTCTTGCTTCCAGAGCCTCGGATTTTGTAAATGGTATTGTACTGTATGTTGACGGGGGAATTCTGGCTACGATCGGGAAACCGGCAAATGAAGATTAAGAAGCAGGTAGTAAGAAAAAATAAACTATACTAAATATTTATTCCATGAAAAACACTATTTTAAACCTTATCCTCATCACAACAATCCTTAGCGGGATGAGTTGTAACCGTCAACCACGGATAACCCTTCTTTTTTCCAATCCAACCGAAACAGAAAGAGCAGGTGAAGTGGTTGTTTTTGATAATAACCAGCTCACTAATCTTATCGGAGAGTTTCCTGAAAACAAACTCCCGTTGTTTATTACTGGAAAAGACACCCTGACTTCACAATTTATTGATCTTGATAAAAATGATATCCCTGAAGAGATACTCGTTGAAATATCCCTGCTTCCAAATGAAGCGAAAGAGGTGCCGGTTAAATTCCTGGAAACGGAGAATTATCCTGACTTCTCCTACAAAACCAACCTCAGGTTTGCAGCTAAAACAGATTTAGAGACTGAGTTAACAACTGCAGAACGTGTGCAAACAACTGATACACAAATAACTTCAACTGTTTACCAGATGGAAGGACCAGCATGGGAAAATGATCTGGTGGGATTCCGTAACTACTTTGATCTGAGAAATGGGATGGATATCTTTGGTAAAAGAACAAGCGTAATGGTCCTGGATGAAGTAGGTCTTGGTGATAATTATCATGAACTCAGCGACTGGGGAATGGACATACTTAAAGTGGGAAATTCACTCGGTGCCGGTGCAATAGGAATTGAATACAACGGAAAACTTTACAGGATCGGTGATAAGGGTAAAGGTACATTTGAGAGAGTATATGAAGGTCCCCTGAGAAATGAATTCCGGTTTGATTTCCCCGACTGGAAAATGGAGTCCGTAGAATATTACACAAATCACTACATATCAATAACATCAGGACAGTATGCTTATAAAAGCAATGTATATGCCGATGGTTTACCGGAAAATGCAGATATCGTCGCAGGGATTGTAAATATGATGAGTGATGAACTGTATATTGAAAGAACGAGCCGGCATGTAATTCTTTTTACACATTCCGTGCAGGCAGAAGATGGGAAATACCTGGCTATGGCGCTAATTATTCCCGAAAAATATTTTAAGGGGGAAGGAACGGCGCCCGATTCGGGACCGGGGATTATACAGACCTATTATGCAAAAATGGGACTCAACGGACAGAAGGAAGCTGTTTTCCACTTTTATTCACTATGGGAAACTACAGATGCACGTTTTTCAGATTTTGAATATGTCAGAGAGCACCTTATCAATGAAGCCCTTAAGTTAAATAATCCGGTTATGGTTTCCCGAATCAGATAAAATGCTATTTTTACAGCTTTTAATATCGGCTTAGTTAATTCAACTTTCATTAGATAAAGAGGTAAAGTTTTGATTGACAGGAATAAAAAAATGTAGTTCTACTTATCAAAAAGATTATAGGCTGTCTCAAAAGATTTAAATTTTAATATTTGCCTTTGTGTACCATTGTGTAATCCTTCGTGTCCATTGTGGTAAAACCTGACAGACGGAACCACCAAGATGCACAAAGGATTACACAATGGTACACAAAGGACTTTTGAGACAACACCGTTTTTAGGTTAAATGAAATTTAAAATTAATTGAATATGGCCCGATATAGCAGAATTGAGGTTACTTTAAAAATGAAGGAAACAGGAATTGTTCCCCTGTTTTATCATCCTGAGACTGATATATGTAAATCTGTAGTAAAAGCATTATATGACGGAGGGATGCGGATATTTGAATTCACTAACCGGGGTGACTTTGCTCATGAAATTTTTTCTGAGCTGAATAAATTTGCTCTGAAAGAACTTCAGGGAATGATCCTGGGTGTTGGATCAGTAATGGACGGCGCCACAGCATCATTATATATGCAGCTGGGAGCCAACTTTATCGTTTCACCCGTTTTAAAGGAAGATGTGGCCATTGCCTGTAACCGCCGTAAAGTACTGTGGTCACCCGGTTGTGGTTCTGTAACTGAAATATCAAGAGCTGAGGAGTTGGGAGCAGAAATCATAAAAATTTTCCCGGCACCGTCAGTCGGTGGTCCTGAATTCGTGAAATCTGTCCTGGCCCCGATGCCATGGAGTAGTATCATGCCCTCAGGAGGAGTTGATCCCACCAGGGAAAGCTTAAAGAAATGGTTCGACGCAGGGGCATATTGCGTTGGAATGGGATCTAATCTGATTACAAAGGAAATAATTAAAAACAAAGATTTTGAACTTCTTAAAAACATTGCCGGGCAAGCGCTGGAAATGGTTAAAGAAGTGAGAAAATAATCATTTGTCAGTGAAATAATAGTAGAAATATATGAAATCCTTTATTTGTTACTTATTCGCTTTTCTCATTTTAATTCCCTCCTGCCAGCAAGCTCATAAAACTAAAGTCCTTAAGCTGGCGCACGGCCTTGATCCTTCGCACCCTGTGCACAAAGCAATGGTATACATGGCCGACAGATGCAAGGAGATTTCCGACGGAGAGCTTCAGATTGATATCTACCCTTCAGGACAGTTGGGTTCAGAACAGCAATGCATTGAATTGTTGCAGATAGGAAGCCTGGGGATAACAAAGGTTTCTACTTCTGCCATGGAAAGTTTCACTGACGATTTTAAAGTATTGGGATTGCCTTATATTTTTAAATCCTCAGAACATGCATTCAAGGTTCTTGACGGAGAGATCGGGGATGAAATACTTGCAGCAGCAGAGCCATTCCTTATCCGCGGTTTATGCTTCTACGATGCAGGAAGCAGAAGTTTCTATGCTATTAATAAACCAATTAACCATCCTGATGATCTCAGGGGAATGAAAATCAGAGTACAGAAAAGCATTATTGCCTTCAGCCTGATAAGGGCAATGGGAGGATCTCCCACCCCTATTGACTGGGGAGAACTATATACGGCACTGCAAAGCGGTGTTGTTGACGGGGCGGAGAATAATCCCCCCAGCCTGTATACTTCCCGGCATTATGAAGTCTGCAAGTACTATTCACTAAATGAACATACAATGGTACCTGATGTGCTGATCATAAGCCTGAAGGTCTGGAACAGTCTGACAGACCAGGAAAAGAAATGGTTACAGCAGGCAGCCGATGAATCTGTTCCTGTGCAAAGAAAGCTATGGGCTGAATCGGTTGAAGAGTCACTGAGGATTGTGCAGGAGGCCGGTGTGGTAATCACCTACCCTGACAAAGAACCGTTTGCAGAAAAAGCATCCGTGGTATATGAAACTTTTAAAAATCAACCGGTTATTTATAACCTGATTCAAAAGATCAGGTCTGCGGAATAAAATGAATTCATTGAGACTAAAAAGATGTTTTTGAATTTTATCATGTAACTATTTTAATTATTACACTCTTATGGGATTCCACAAAGCATTAAACAGATCACTTGAGGTACTGCTGGTAACAATCATGTCATTGCTGGTTATCGATGTACTTTGGCAGGTTACAAGCCGTTATCTTCTGTCCTCACCAAGTTCATATACCGATGAGATAGCAGGTTTCCTGCTGATATGGGTAGGTCTGTTAGGCGCTGCATATGTGGCAGGAAGGAAAGAGCATCTGGCTATTGATATTCTTTTACAGAAGACAAGGGAAAGCAGAAGAAGGAATCTTGAAATTACCATCTTCCTGTGTATCCTCATTTTCGCAGTCACTGTAATGGTAACAGGCGGAACATGGCTTGTATACACACGTTTTCTTCTGGATGTGAGATCCGCAGGCCTTCAGCTGCCGCTGGGATACGTATACCTCGTTCTGCCACTCAGTGGTTTATTAATGACGTACTATTCTGTTTATCATATAAAAGAGCTTTTTCAAAGCAAGTAAATCAATTTAAATAATTTTTATGGAAGTTCTGGTTCTTGTACTCTGTTTTGTAATACTTCTCGCACTGGGAGTGCCGATTGCTTTTAGTATCGGGCTATCAGGTATTATCACGATGCTATTTACCATCGACAGCCTGGCGGCTTTCACCACATTTGCCCATCGAATGGCAACAGGTCTTGATAGTTTTGCACTGCTGGCCATCCCGTTTTTTATCCTCGCAGGTAATATAATGAATTCCGGAGGAATCGCTATCCGGCTTATTGATTTTGCAAGGGTAATGGTAGGCTGGCTTCCCGGGGGACTTGCCTTTGTGAATGTAATAGCGAACATGCTGTTCGGCGCCATATCCGGTTCGGCTGCAGCTTCTGCATCAGCAATAGGAAGCATAATGGGCCCTGAAATGAAAAAAGAAGGATACCCGGATAACTTCAGCACCGCAGTAAATATCACATCGGCAACAACAGGACTTTCGATCCCTCCCAGCAACATCCTTATTGTCTATTCGCTGGCAAGCGGAGGGGCTTCTATTACTGCCCTGTTCCTCGCAGGATATGTCCCGGGTATTCTAACGGGTATTTCCATTATGCTTATGGCAATGTCAATGCTGATATATAAAACAAAAGGTTCCAGGGGAGTTGTTAAAGCATTGCTGAAGATTGCAGTACTCACTGTTGTATTGATAAGTGCCGGAATAGGACTTAAAGCCCTCCACAGCTACACGCATAGCGCTGTTTACTATTCACTGGTCACCGTTTTGTCGGCTGCCATTATCGGCTTTCTTATTGCCCGCATGGTTAAGAGAATGGCTAAAGTGAAATTTGCCATCTTTAAATTTGTCGATGCACTGCCATCACTCCTGATGCTGGTGATAATCATCGGGGGAATCGTTGCCGGTTATTTTACAGCCACAGAGGCTTCTGCCGTTGCAGTATTATACGCACTTGTACTGGCATTTATATACCGGCAGATTAAAATTCAGGACCTGCCTGCCATAATCCTGAGGTCAGTAAGAACAACATCTATCGTATTACTGCTGGTAAGTACCTCCATCGGACTCTCATGGATCATGTCGTATGAAAATATACCACAAAATGTGAGCGAAGGATTAATAAATATCAGTGATAACCCATTCGTTATACTCCTCATTATCAACTTTATCTTGCTGTTTGTGGGAGTTTTTATGGACATGACGCCGGCAGTGCTTATCTTTACTCCTATCTTCCTTCCCATTGTAACAAGTCAGCTGGGTATGGACCCCATACACTTCGGAATTATTATGGTGTTAAATCTGAGCGTAGGACTCTGCACACCCCCTGTCGGATCTGTGTTGTTTATAGGATGCAGCGTGACAAACATAAAAATTGAGAAAGTAATAAAACCCTTGCTGCCCATGTTTGTTGCAATGATAGTCGTATTATTGCTGGTTACTTATATACCGAAACTGAGTCTGTGGCTGCCCGGTCTGTTGTTGGATTAATACAGTAAAGTATCACCAGAGAAGAGAGGATTTAACATTGCGCTAATAATGAATATTTTAACAATTTACTCTTAAATCAATCATGTTGTTAATAATCAATATATTGCGCCTTTGCCTTTGCGTTTTATTTTAATATAACGAACTATTGAAATTAATAAAGTAAATCTTTTTGGCTTAAACGTAATGGTCATTGTCAGCATAAAAGCATGATCCATTGCAGTTATTTCCTCAGCATCATGCAACATTGCTTATATTTCTTTCCACTACCACAAGGACACGGGTCATTTCGCTGAGGCTCCCTGTTAACAGCAAACTTTTCTTCTTTCTTTCTGTCGAGCCTTTTTACCCATTCCATAACATTTGCAGGTGCTCTTTTTGCTTTTAACTCATCAGCCATGAACTGCATATATGGGTGAACATGACTGAAGAATAATTTATATGCAGGGCATAAATAGTTCAGTCCCTCCTGGCCGTCAGGGGTGATCCCGAAACGATGCTTCGGACATTCTCCGTTACAGGCAAAACGATATTCACATTCAAAACAATAACGGGGAAGTGTATCCCTCTTATCCCTTCCGAATTGTTTCTGTTTTTCCGAAGCAGCCATTTCCTTAAGTGGAGTCTTCATTATATTCCCAAGAAAATACTCAGGATATACGAAATGGTCACAGGTAAAAAGATCACCATTATGCTCCATAACAAGAGCATCACCGCAGGTTTCTGAGAATACACACAGTCCGGGACGTTCCCCTGCCCAGTTTGCCAGCGTAACATCAAATATTTGCACATAGTATTTCCCTACATCATTTCGTACCCATTCATCAAAAATAGCAGACAGAAACTTACCGTACTCTACCGGTTCAACAGACCACTCTGTCACCCTGGCATCTCTGCCATAAACAGGAGCAACGAGATTAAGACTATCAGCTTTATAATTATTGGCAAGCCTTTCAACAATAGGTATAAACTGAATAAATCCGCTTCCAATTCTCTTCAGAAAATGATATACTTCAAGGGGATGATAAGCAATTTCTTTATTTACGACCGACAACGTATTAAACTCAACATTGTGTTTTTTCAGAAGTTCAATTCCTTTCATCACCTCTGCAAATGAACCCTTCCCTGAATTAGTCCGGCGGTGAAGATCATGCAAATGCTCCGGCCCGTCAACAGAAACCCCTATCAAAAACTCATGCTCCTTAAAAAGTTTGCAATACTCCTCAGTTAAAAGGGTTCCATTCGTCTGAAAAATATTTTCAATTCTTTTTCCTTTTGCATATTTCTCTTGTAATTTAAGGGCCTTCCGGTAAAAATCCACTCCCATGAGTGTCGGCTCTCCTCCCTGCCAGACAAAACTCACCACAGGCACTTGCTGGGAATCAATATATTGTTTGATGTATTCTTCCAGCAACTCATCATTCATCTTAAAATTGCGAACATCCAGGTAGAGATTTTTCTTCTCCAGATAATAACAGTATGTGCAATTTAAATTACAAACCGGCCCGATGGGTTTGAGCATTACACTGAAAGCGACAGGTTTGTATGCGGGGAATAAAACGTCCATAATTTTAAGCAATCAATAGGGCCTAAAATTACATATTTTATTTATTTTACTGGCAAAAAAAACTTAACGTATTTTTTACGCTAAGTTTGTTTTAAATATATTATTTGTCTAAATTAGTCCCTTTATAAATATGCAGAAGCTTAATCCTCATATATCGGTCGACTGTGTGATCTTTGGGTTTGACGGCCTGAAAATCAAGGCGCTGCTGGTGTATCGCAGCTACCGTTCATATGATAATCCTGGCATTATCGAGACAGATCTGAAGCTCCCCGGTGATTTAATAAGTGATTATGAAGATCTGGATGCAGCAGCTAAACGTATTTTAAAAAATTTAACCGGACTGGAAGATATCTACCTTGAACAATTTGCTGTTTTTGGATCACCGGATCGTACAAATAATAAACGCGACAGGGATTGGCTGTCTGAAACATCAGGATTACCCATCGAACGTGTCGTCACGATTGCATATTATTCACTTATAAAAATTGATGAAGCAAAAGAGGAACTGGTAAAAAAGAATAATGCCGAATGGTTTGTGTTCTCAGATATCAGTACGCTGGCATTTGATCACTATGAAATCCTGATTGCAGCAAGAAAAAGATTAAGGGAAAAACTAAATTCCGAACCGGTTGGTTTTGAACTGTTACCTGAAAAATTCACAATCCGTCAGTTGCAGAATCTTTATGAGAACATTTCAGGCCGGAAATATGATAACCGGAATTTCAGAAAAAAAATACTCAGTACCGGATATCTGATACCGACAAATGAGAAAGAGGTAAAAGTCACGCATAAACCTGCACAACTCTTTACTTTTGATAAAAAGTCGTTCAAAAGATGGAAAGCGGTGGTGTTTTAGTGGATAATAGATATAAATGTGTTTTTTATTGTTATTGACAGTATATGCAATAGTTCGTTAAAAAAAACGCAAAGACGCAAAGGCGCAAAAGAACACAAAGACGCAAAGTGTTGATTATTAACAATATACATAATATAAAATGTTCATTATCAACTCAAAATAAGAATAAACCAAACAATTGATATAGAGATTTTTAGGCAAATTAACAATTCGTAATATGTTCCTCCTCGGTTATGACATTGGCAGTTCATCGGTTAAAGCAACTGTTACAGAAGCTGCCTCAGGAAAAAAAATAGCATCGGCCTTTTTCCCGAAACAGGAAATGCCCATTAAAGCTCTTCATCCCGGATGGGCTGAGCAGAATCCGGAAATCTGGTGGGAAAATCTTAAACTGGCCACTGAAGAGATCATCACCCGTTCCGGCGTTGACACCGGCAGAATAAAAGCTATCGGTATCTCCTACCAGATGCACGGACTGGTAACAGTGGATAAACAACAGAATGTTCTCAGGCCGTCCATTATCTGGTGTGACAGCCGGGCCGTTCCCTTTGGAGAAAAAGCATTCCGGGGCATCGGCCAGGAAAAATGCCTGTCAGATCTTCTTAATTCACCGGGAAATTTCACCGCAGCAAAACTAGCCTGGGTTAAAGAGAACGAACCGGAAATATACCGGAAAATATACAAAATAATGTTGCCGGGCGACTATATTGCCATGAAGCTGAGCGGTGTGATCAACACCACTATTTCCGGTCTGTCTGAAGGAATAATGTGGAACTTCAGGGATAACAACCTGGCATCAGTACTTTTTGACTATTATGGTATTGACAGCGCCCTTGTACCTGATATTGTTCCCACATTCTCAGTACAGTCGGAGTTATCATCCACGGCAGCAAATGAGCTGGGACTGAAGCCAGGTACTAAGATATCCTACCGGGCAGGGGATCAGCCCAACAATGCGTTCTCACTTAATGTTCTTCATCCCGGAGAGATAGCTGCAACAGCAGGAACCTCAGGAGTTGTTTATGGCATAACTGATAAGGTGATGTATGACCCCCTTTCGCGTGTAAATACTTTTGCCCATGTAAATCATTCACCAGGAAAAAACAGCCTTGGCGTTCTTCTGTGTATCAACGGTACAGGTATTCTTTATTCCTGGCTGAGGAAAAATACAGGACAGGGCAATACCGGCTATGACATCCTGAATGAAAAAGCATCGCAGATTAATATAGGCTCCGATGGTCTGAATATCCTTCCTTTCGGCAACGGAGCTGAAAGGATGCTGGAGAATACCAATAGAGGTTGTGAGATATGCAATCTGAACTTTAACATACACACTCAGAGTCACCTGATAAGAGCAGCACAGGAAGGTATCGCTTTTTCCTTCAAATACGGGATGGATATCATGAAAACAACCGGAATAGAACCCTCCCTGATCCGTGCAGGAAACGCCAACCTGTTCCTCAGTCCGGTTTTCAGGGATACCCTTGCCGGAGTTACCGGGGCAGTCATTGAAATATACGATACCGATGGATCGGAAGGTGCGGCAAAAGGAGCAGGAATAGGCGCAGGAATATACTCCGGGTTTGAAGAGGCCTTTAAAACATTGAAGAAATTACAGGTGATTGAACCGGATACAAAGAAAACTGAAGAATATGCTTCAGCTTATGAAAACTGGACTTCGTTCCTGGAACGTTCTAAGGGATGAATTTTAATATCCTTTGTGGATAACATCGTGTCCTTTGTGGTTAAAATTTTTTACCACCAAGGGCACTAAGGCATACACGAAGGTACACAAAGGAGAAATAAATAATTAATACATAAATTATGGAATATTACACTGGTAACAAAGAATTTTTCCCCGGTATTTCAAAAATAAAATTCGGGGGAAAAGAATCGGGAAATTATCTTTCCTTTAAGTATTATGATGAAACCCGGGTCATCAACGGAAAAAGCCTGAAAGACCATCTCCGGTTTGCGATGGCTTACTGGCACACTATGCTGGGTGCGGGTGGAGATCCCTTTGGTCCCGGAACAAAGGTATTTCCCTGGAATACCAAATCCGATCCGGTAGAAAAAGCAAAAGACAGAATGGATGCCGCTTTTGAATTTACTACGAAAATGGGTATCCCTTTTTATTGTTTCCACGATTATGATCTGGTAGAGGAAGGAGAAACACTCCCTGAATCGGAAAAAAGACTGGCAAAAATGGTGGAATATGCCGGTCAGAAACAAAAGGAAAGCGGAATGAAACTCTTATGGGGGACTGCAAACCTGTTTTCTCATCCGCGCTATATGAATGGTGCTGCCACAAACCCTGATTTCAATGTAATCCCCTGGGCAGCAACACAGGTAAAAAATGCCCTTGATGCTACTATTGCACTGGGAGGACAGAATTACGTATTCTGGGGTGGCCGTGAAGGCTATATGTCGTTGTTGAACACTGATATGAAAAGGGAAACAGAACATCTTGCCCGGTTCCTGGAAACCTGTAAAGACTATGCCCGCAGAAATGGCTTTAAAGGAACATTTCTTATCGAACCCAAACCCATGGAGCCCACCAAACATCAGTACGATTATGATGCAGCAACGGTAATTGGGTTTTTAAGACATTACGGACTTGACAAGGACTTTAAACTGAATATAGAGGTGAATCATGCCACCCTTGCAGGCCATACTTTCCAGCATGACCTGCAAGTAGCTGCCGACGCAGGTTTGTTCGGAAGCATTGATGCTAACCGTGGTGACTACCAGAACGGATGGGATACGGATCAGTTCCCCGTAAACATTTATGAATTGGTGGAAGCTATGCTGGTGATCCTGGAAGCAGGAGGATTCACCACCGGGGGTATTAATTTTGATGCAAAAACACGCAGAAATTCAACCGACCTGGAAGATATCTTCATAGCGCACATCGCCGGTATGGATGCATTTGCCCGTGCCTTTATCACAGCTAATGAAATCATTACAAAATCAGAGTACCTGAAGCTGAGAAACGAGAGATATGCTTCCTATGACACAGGTGAAGGCGCCCGGTTTGAAAAAGGGCACTTAACACTGGAAGACCTTCGTGAACTGGCACTGAAAAACGGGGAACCAAAGAAAATAAGCGGAAAGCAGGAACTTTATGAGGCAATCCTGAATCAATATATTTAAGATCTCAATCCCCTTTGCTTGTTAATCACCGATCTTACCGGATTAACCACCCTTTCCAGCAGGCGTTTATCGTCAGTGATTATTTCTGCCGTGCCCTGCATGTCCTGGTTAAAATCGAGCACTATCCCGTAGTTGGTTTTCAACCCTTCGGGGAGTTCAACAATCACTGAATACAGATTGTCATTCGTTACCAATGATATGGAGCGGATATTGCCTTTAACCATACCATATTCCATATATGGGAAATTGGCGAATTTAATATTCACCCTCTGACCGGTTTTTACCTTACCTGCACCCGTAACCGGGAGGTTTATTTTACCTACTACTTCTCCCTGCTCTTCAGGTATAACAGACATCACAATATCTCCGTTTCGTACATTCTGATTTTCGCTCCATATCCGGGTGAAAGAAACAATGCCATTCACCGAAGACCGCAGCACATATTTCTGTTCCCAGAGGGTGATCTGGGCGAGTAAATTATCATAGGCTTCATTAAGTGCAAGTTCCAGTTTGCTTCTTTCCTGGTTGCTTTGTAAACTTATATCGAGTATTTGTTGTTCAAGTTTGGAAATTTCAATCTGGTTTGATGCCAGGGTAATAAATGACTGTTCAAGATTATATCTTTTCTGCAGCCAGAGCGCTTTGGTCTTTTCAAAATCAGCCTCAGGGATCATTCCCTGGCTGAAAAGAGCAGAATCACGTTTCACTTGTCTGACGGTCAGCTTTTCTTCCTGATCAAGTATCCTGCTCTGGTTCCGTAATCTGCGACTGTAATTATTGTATCTCGTAATTTCGTCCTTTAATGCATTTATCTTTTTCTGATGGTAACCGAGAAGGATAAACTGCTGCAAGTCCTCATAAATTTTCAGAAAATAGGCGTAATGTGACTGAATGTCACCCAGCCGGAGAGCGGGAGGAAAGATATAGTAATTATTGTATTCCTTATCAGCATGGTATATCCTGAATGAATCGAGATGCATCTTAATATCCACAACATCGGAGTATACGGCAGGATTCTCGATAAGCGCCAGCACCTGGTTACTTTTAACTTCTGTATTATCCTTCACCAGCAGATGAGCAATACGGCCATCGGAACGGGCAGTAACGTGATGGGGTGGATTTTCGGTAGTGATATAAATCTCCGGTTTCAGCAGATCAGGGTATTTAAACACCCAACTCCCTGCAATTATCAGGGCAAAGCATAAGAAAAACAATACTATTCCCCATCGTATGATCCAGTGCGGAACATGCCCAAGTATCTCTTTAACTTCCTCACTGCGAAGTTCTATTTTTGGTATTTCTTCTGGCATAGGTTTATGCGGGGTTTTTTGTGAAAGGTAAAAGTAAGGTAAATTGGGGAGAAAAAAAAGTGGTTAGGTGGATGAGTGGTTACGTGGTTGAGTGGTTACGTAGCCGCATGCTATGCGGACAAAGAGACATACTGGATTTAATCCCTGATGCCGAACACTCAACCATATTTATGAAAGAGACTCTGTACTCATTTACTCATTTACTCAATTACTCAATTACTCATTTACTCAATTACTCATTTACTCAATAAATCACGTCACTTGTCACACTTTTCGTCACCCGTCACCTGTCACCCCTTCGTCCCTGTATCCGCGCAACCACTCAATTATGTCCGATCCCGTGATCCCTTACTAACCTGATCCCTCCACTTGATCCCGTGATCCCGTGATAGCGTGATCCCTCATTCTCATCCACGCAACCACTCAACCACTCAACCACTATATATCCACATTTGCATACTTCGCATGCTTCTCAATAAACTCCCTTCTGGGTGGAACGTCATCACCCATGAGCATTGAAAAAATGCGGTCGGCTTCAGCAGCAGAATCTATAGTAACCTGTCGCAATGTGCGGTTTGCCGGATTCATGGTGGTGTCCCATAATTGCTCGGCATTCATCTCACCAAGACCTTTATAGCGTTGAATATGAATTCCGGCAGGATTTCCTTTTCCGAATTCATCAATGACTGCCAGTCGTTCTTCTTCACTCCAGCAGTATTTCTCACGATTCCCTTTTCTCACCAGGTATAGCGGAGGTGTGGCAATATAGAGATGTCCGTTTTGTATCAGCTCATTCATATATCTGAAAAAGAAGGTCATTATCAGGGTTGTGATATGACTTCCATCCACATCGGCATCCGTCATGATAATGACTTTATAATACCTCAGTCCCTGTAAATTGAGTGCCTTACTGTCCTCTTCCGTACCGATAGATACTCCGAGAGCAGTGAAAATATTTTTAATTTCATCATTTTCAAATATTTTATGCATCATAGCTTTTTCCACATTCAGAATTTTCCCTCTCAGAGGCAGAATAGCCTGAAACTGTCTGTCTCTGCCCTGCTTGGCTGTTCCACCGGCAGAATCCCCTTCCACCAGGTATATTTCTGATACCTCGGGGTTTTTATCTGCGCAGTCAGCAAGTTTCCCTGGTAAACCGGCGCCTGAAAGCACGTTCTTACGCTGCACAAGTTCGCGGGCTTTCCTTGCAGCATGGCGGGCGGTGGCTGCCAGAATTACTTTCTGAACGATAGTTCTTGCATCTTTAGGATGTTCCTCAAGGTAATTGGCCAGTTCAGAGCTCACAGCCTGATCAACAATACCCATTATATCAGAGTTCCCTAACTTGGTTTTTGTCTGACCCTCAAACTGCGGTTCAGCAACCTTAACTGACAAAATAGCCGTCAACCCTTCCCTGAAATCATCCCCGTTAATATCGAATTTCAATTTTGATAACATACCCGACTTCTCGGCATAGTTTTTCAGGGTGCGTGTCAGTCCGCGACGGAAACCGGCAAGGTGCGTTCCCCCTTCAATAGTGTTTATGTTGTTAACATACGTATGCACATTTTCGGTAAAAGAAGTGTTATACTGAAAAGCGATCTCAACAGGCACATCGTTTTTAACCGTATCAATATGGATAATATCTTCAATAAGCTTTTCCCTGGTAGCGTCAAGAAAGGCAACAAACTCCTTAAGTCCTTCTTCTGAATAGTAACTCTCGTGGCGGTGCTTTCCATTTCCGTTACCATTGCCATTATCATTACCATTACCATTGCCGTTCTTATGGTCATCCAGTTCCCTTTTATCGGTAATGGACAGGTTTATTCCTTTATTCAGGAAGGCAAGTTCTCTTAAGCGCGAGGAAAGAATTTCAAAATTAAATGAAGTAGTTATAAATATTTCATTGTCAGGGTAAAAAGTGACTTCCGTGCCATTTTTATCAGTTACCCCTGTTTCTTTGACCGGATATAATGGTTTGCCTCTTTCGTATTCCTGCTGATAGATTTTACCATCTCTGTAAACCTTCACAATAAGTTTTGATGAGAGGGCATTAACACAGGAAACCCCTACCCCATGAAGACCTCCGGAAACCTTATAGCTGTCTTTATTAAATTTTCCACCTGCATGCAGTACGGTCATCACCACTTCAAGAGCCGATCTTTTTTCCTTTTCATGCATATCCACAGGAATTCCCCTTCCGTCGTCAATAGTAGTTACCGAGCCATCCTCATTAATGGTTACATCAATATTTTTACAATAACCTGCCAGCGCTTCATCTATAGCATTATCAACAACTTCATATACCAGATGATGAAGACCCTTTACGCTGACATCTCCGATATACATAGCCGGACGTTTTCTTACTGCTTCCAGACCTTCAAGCACCTGAATACTCTCGGCCGAATAACCGTTTCCTACTGTTTTATTAACCATATCCATCTCTGTATTATCCATTTTATTCTCTGTTTAAACCTTAATCAAAAATTGCACTCTTCAGATCGACTTTAACCTGCCGACCTGTATCCTATTATCTGAATTTTTTAATTGATTTTTCCCGAAGAAAATTCCAGCCCATTCTATAAAAAGAGCACCTGGAAAAAAAATATGTGCAATATAAAAGTACCTGTTATTCAATTAATTTCAGAATTTTTCCGTCTTCACAAAATGCTGAACGAAGATACGAAAAAAAAGCGGGTTTTCCCCCGGAAAAAATGTTAATTCATAAAGGTTTTATTAACAATTTTTTTAAATAAAAACGGGCTTACAAAGCATACGAAAAACCAGCCATAAACTGGAACCGCTGAACAGGGTATTGATTCCACTTGTGATATTGGCTGGCAGAGAAATTATTGAATCTCAGAAAAAAGGAAAGGAGTTTCGTGTATCGATATTCGACTTTTAAATTTGCATCCAGATAAGCTTTTAACTCAACAGGATCTCCCGTTACCGCAGATTGAGCATATCTTTTACCGGTAAAAAACAAGTCAGAATCAATTAGTATCTTATCTCTCAGGTTATAGGATGTGCCAAAAAGTATTTCCACTTCAGGTTTATGCCAGGGATGCAACAATTTTTCAAGTTCATAATTATAATACCAGGCTTTAAGCAGGAATTTAAGCTTTTCTGATTGATTCCAACTTACTTCCCCTGTAATGGTGGTTAATAACACATCATCAATATCCGCTGAAAACCTGTTTGCGAGCAATTCACTGGTGTCATTTACGTAAAAGAGCATATCTTTAATTATGGAATAGGATCCCTTAAGATTAAATGCCATTCTGGAACTGTACCTTCCTCGTAAACCTGCATGGCCGATTATCCCGTGATTAGTGTTTTTGACTGATAACCCGGGAACAATGAATGCATTCTCATTCAATAGTTTACTGTAATTATTCACCTCTCTTTTACCGTCAACTCCCATATATGGCGTAAGGACATCTTTTACAATATGGAATTCAAATTCAGCCTTTGGGTATATTTTTAATTCAACATCATCATTCCTTGCATCTGCGGCAAGGTTTGCTCCTACCAGAAACATCCATTCATTTCCACGTTTACTGACAAACGGACTGAAGCTGATGATTGTATTTGCTGATGAATCAATGGAAGAAGAAACATTGTAATGCTCAAAACCAATATAGCTGCCTGCATTCTGATCACCCAGTTTTTTCATCAGGTTGGTATGCATACTGAATGCATGTTCCGTGTTATCAAATCTGTCCATTGAAAATTTATATCCGGCACCGGAATGATGGTTAAGTCTCGTTGAATCAATGTGTGAGGAATAGTACCTTAATTTTGTGCCTGCAGTTACGATACTCTGCATAATATCACCCTTTTCAAGTGTGGTGTCAATTACCGGATTATACCCATAGTAATGTGAGATCAGGTATCCTCCGTTAAGATCAGCTTCCAGAACTGTATTCCGGAGAAACCATTTGCCATATAAGTCAACGACATTATCACTGAAACCTGCAAATACCTTTTCATTATTATCAAGTGTAACATTACCGCCGGAAGAATGATGCTTCAGATACATTCCCATGGCACTCTTTCTTGATCTAAGCTGATTTACCGATAATTCTGCCAGCGGAGTCAGGTAATTCCCCATACCTATAGTTAGCTGGCTCTTATATAATTTTTCCAGAGGCAAACCTACCATTCTTGCCGGCTTGATTTGTTCAAGCTGATATGGAGTTATAAATCGTTTTGGTACTATGGTATAGTTGAAATCAGGCCGGACCTGCACGGTATCACGCATGTCAGGTAACAGATTCAGTTTCTCTGCATCAGAAAGTGTGGGAGAATAAGGTTTTACTACTCTTACTTCCCGTTGTATATCACTCTGCGGATAAGCCGGAGTAATGAAGATGCAAATAAACAAAATTCCTGTAAAAGATATTTTTATTATCCTGTTGTTCATATTAATTCATATATATGTTTGTTAATGTCCCAATTTAAAGTGGGTGTACCATTAAATACCCCCTTCTTCACCCGTTTCAATCTGCTCCTCAGCTTTTTTACTTAATGCTTCCTTTCTCTTTCTCGCTTCCTCCTTAATACCATCAGTTTCCGAGGTATAGTACTCCAGCACACTCTGAAGGGTCTGCAATGCCTGGAACTCATCATTCATTGATATAAAAATATCCGAAAGTAACAGAAACGCTTTCCCCATCCAGTAGGTGTGGGGGGTATTCAGGTCAATGAATTCATAGATGTTTTTCTCAGCTTTTTGAATATTACCTCTGTTGAAGTCTATTTCTGAAAGACGGTATTTCGCCTCAGCACCTTCGCTGCTGTTCACCTCTGTTGCAATCTCGAGGTACCAGTCATATGCAGCAAGAGGATCATTTTGTTTAATGTAGGCATCAGCAACAAAATAGGTTGCCTCACGCTTTATCTCATCCTGCAGTTTATCATGAAGAAGCACCTGTCTCGCAGCCTTTATGGTATTCTGATATTCACCAAGTTTATTATAACAACGCATTAGCCCTATTTCTGCTTCACTGATATTTGCTTTATTCTCCCCTTTCTCAATGAGTTGCTGAAACAATTGTGCAGCAAGGTTATAGTCTTCAGCCGAGTATGCAATCCTTGAAGCTACCTGTAGCGCAGGTTCAGTAAAGAGATTTACCGGCTGACTGATAATAAACTGCAATGACGGGAATGCTGCTGCCGGATTATTTTGCCGCAATAAACAATCGGCCCTGTAATAATGTGCATTTAACAGGAAGCCGCCTGCCGGAAACCGGGCTATATAGTTATCAAGCCCGGGGAGCGATCTCTCACAATCACCTGACAAATAAACATTCTCGGCAGCAAAGTACATGAGTGAATCCTGCTCGGAAACGGTTATACCCTGCCCTGCTTTTTCCACATAGGCAAGATAATCATCCACTTTATTTATGTCCACATATATTTCCCTGATAGATCTGAGTGCGTTGGAAGCTTCCGTTGTTCCGGGATATTCTTCAACCACCCTTTTATAGTAGTCAAGGGCAACATTATTCTCACCTGCATTCCTGTGAATCAGTCCCAGCTGAACAAGAGTACGACTCACATAGCTGCTGTTCGGATATTCACTTATTAACTTTCTGTAATTCACCAGGGCTTCCCCGGGATTATTTGTCAGAACCCATGTCCTGCCCAGTTCAAAGAGCGCATCATCAGTATAGGAAGAGGAGGGATAGTTCTGTAACAACTGGTTTAGAACTTCAATCTTTCGTTGCGGCCGGTCAACAAGTCCCAGTGAAAAACCTTTCTGGAACATGGCATAAGGCACATCGGCTTTCCCCAATGATATCACCTGGTCGTAATGCTCAATTGCCTGCCAGTATGATGATGCAATAAACCGGCAATCCCCGAGCCTGTTAAAAGCATCTGCATAAGTTACTGTACTTTTATCTGATTCCAGCCGCACGTACATTGAGAACCACTTTTCAGCTTCCTCATACTCTTTACCGGTGAAGGAAAGATATCCTAAGCTATAGTTAAGCATTTTGAATTCAGGAGTTTGAGGGGCATAAGCGTCTGCATGAAATAATTTATAAAACTCTGAAGTTGAAGAAACATCATTAAGACGAAAATACGATTCCGCAAGCCAGTATAATGTTCTGGACCTGATCAAAGGATCATGCACAGCAAATTGCAGGGACTTGTCAAATGTAATGATGGCATCGGTAAACCTGAGATTGGTATAGAGCTCCATTCCCCTGAAGAAAGAAACCCGCTGGTAGGCTTTATCAATAAACCTGTCTCTTACCTTTATCTTTTCCAACGACTCCATCGCCATCCTGTAATTTCTGGTATTCAGGTATGCCATTACAAGGAAATTATAAGCTTCATCTGTTCTGGCTGAAGCAGGATAAAGGTTTATATAGGAATTAAAAGCTCTGATCGCCTCATTAAATGGCGAATAGGAGATTTCATAGGTTAGCTTTGCAAAATTAAACAATGCATCCTGCTGGATGGAAGGATCAAAATTCATTCTTGCAGCACCTGCAAAGGAAACCCTTGCCCGCTGTTTATCACCCAGATTAAGGTAGCAATCTGCCAGGTGATATAATGCACTCTGACTCATTTCTGTATTACTCATTGATATCTGCTCAAACAGAACAGATGCTTTCTTATGATCCCCCGTCTTATAATATGTATAGGCAAGCTGATATTTATCCTCAACTGAGATATTCTTTATTTCAGCCCTGTATTTCTCAAGGTATGGCAAAGCCTCCTCATACCTGTCAAGATAAAAGTACGATTCACCAATAATTTTTGCCATTTCGGATGAACGTTTGTCTGTTACCGTTTCCATCAGAGGGGGAGCAAATTCAATGACTTCAGTGTACTTTCCCTGTAAATAATAGATCTGGGTAACATAATAGGGTGCTGCAGCAGAAAAAGTCTCATCATCAAGAAGTCTTAAAAATCCATCCAGCGCAGTTTCATAATTCTTTTGCTCATAAGCAATGTGAGAATAATAATACAAAGCCGGAGATGAAAATTTACTGTCAATATCCTTTATTTCAAAGAATGCAACCCTGGCCTCACTATATTCCTTGCGCATATAATGGCTATAGCCCGTCTGAAAAAAATACAGAGATAAGTCCTCTTCGTTCAGGTAATACCTGTCAACCTTATTCATGTACTTCAACACCATTGCAAAACTGTTTTTCCGGAAAGCGTAATCAGCTAAACGAAACAATGCATTATTTACAAACGGACTTTCAGGATTTTCATGAGCAAAGGCGTTCACCAGAAATTCGGCATCATGGTTTGATAACTCTATGGCACAAAGTGCAGCGTAATATTGGGCCTGTGCACTCAGATCAGTTTTAACCCCGGCCTGGGACTCAAGCGATCTGTTAAAAAACCGCTGTGCTGCCCCATATTTCTCTTTTCTGAATAATTCCATACCCTTATCAAAGTCTCTCTCATTATAGCTGTATATTTGTGATTTCTGCGAATAAACAACCATCCCGATAAAAGAAAAGATCAGAATGAATACGGTCTTTTTATTTAATTCCATGTCATTACGTAGTTATATCCGGTAAAGTTATTAATTAAAGAAGCGTGAATGGAAAGAGAATTTTCAAATTAATTAACATTATCATGTTAATAGTGAATTATTTTCCAATCCGCAACATTAATTAAACGCCGCGGAATATTATATATTATTTCACTGATGACGGAAATATTTGTTGATTTGTTGATTTGTTGATTTGTTTATTGGGAGTGTTCACTTAACTGTGTCAGTTTCATAAATTCTGTTTTCAAAGTAAATAAAAAATTGGTTAATAACAATGGGCCAGTTTCTTATGCTGTTTTTCCATCTTTTTTGGAAGTTTAGT
>Ga0068711_1000080_pt1 | contig 131381 bp, 109 predicted proteins | sample MTBAKMMethaMetaG_FD_62224 | JGI IMG/M metagenome (GOLD analysis project Ga0068711, IMG submission 62224) | Enrichment culture microbial communities from Arthur Kill intertidal strait, New Jersey, USA, that are MTBE-degrading - MTBE-AKM (Arthur... | ecosystem: Environmental > Aquatic > Marine >...
GTACAGCATTACCGATACTCCGTCCCGGTTAGCACTCCCCGGAATTGTATCATCTTTATTACAGCATGTCAGAGAACTTCAGTAAATTTTCCCTAACTTCACGGCACAAACAAAGGACTCTAAGTACGCACGAAGGACACAAAGTATATATCTCTGATTTGTAACTCTTTGTGTCTTTTGTATTATCCTTTGTGTCCATTGTGGTTGAACATATATTTACTTATGAGACAATCCCTCAAGCTAAGTTTTTAAGACGTAGCAAAGTCCCCCCTTTAAAACCTGTCCCGCCCAAGCGGAAGGATCCAGGGATACACTAAACGACATGATAATATAATCTCCTGTCATTCATATTCACATACAACCCTGAAACCTACATGTATGGCGTCTGAATACCACCACCTGCTTTTGGGGATCTGAGGATCTGTTTTGAGCCAGTCCTGAGTCCTGGTATACCCCCTGGCAGCACATCTTAATTCCCCCGGATCACTTCTGAATGACCCTCCCCTGATAACACGCTCAATCCCGTTTACCGGACCGGCAGGATTCACCACTATCCCCGGCGCATACGCAGGGTAGGCATCCGGTGAATACCAGTCACTGCAAAACTCACTTACATTTCCCAGTGTATTTAAAAGACCGAAAGGATTAGGCCTTACAGCACCTGGGATATTTGTTTTCCCTCTGCTGTTTGCATTATAGATAACGTGAGAATTGATATTACTCGTATCCGGTTTAAATAATTTATTCAGGAATCTGCCACCGGAAAAATCTGCTGCTGTCCCTTCAAAAAAGTAAGATCCTTCTGTCCCCCCTCTGGCAGCATATTCCCATTCAGCCTCAGTAGGTAACCTGTACTTTTTCCCTGTCTTTTCTGAAAGCCACTGGCAATAAACTGTTGCCGCATAGTGAGTCATTGTTATGGCAGGTAGTGATCCTTTACCCCATCCCTGGTCGGGAGCTCCCCAGGGTGGTGTTGGCCCGCTTATTCCGTCAATCTCCATCAATTCGGCTTCAGTCATCCTCCCCTGGCTTGCTGTTTTTGTAAAGAAAGCAAGATATTCATCCCAGCTAACCTCTGCCCTGCCAATAAAAAATGAGCTTAATTCAACCTCTCTCCGGGGTCCTTCATCGGAATTTCTGCGCGGTTCATTATCCGGACTCCCCATATAAAACCTTCCTCCCTCAATAGCTACCATCTCAAATTTTACGCCTGTTCCGGGAATATACTCAACAAAATCACTGAACCCTTCAAGCACTGCCGGTTCTGTATAAATCGTTTCAGGGGCGGAAGGAACTTGTCCAAATTCAATATTATGAGCATGTATGGCAGTGGCAGAATAATGCCCGACAGCAATATGACAATTAATGCACCTTACATCCTTTTTATTATTTAAATAATATAAATGTGCATCTTCTCCTTTCTCAGACAATTTCAAGGGAAATAAATTCTGATGACAAGCAATACAGGCCGACTCAAAGGTGTGCCGCACAGCATACTCCGGTCTGGATTTTTCTTCCCAGTTTATCTTGCTTACATCCTTGAAGATAGTTCCGTAAACATCCCTTACTCCGGTTTTAACTTTCTCAGAGTATCTCACCAATCCCTCAGGAGGAAGATGACAATCAACGCAATTTACCACTATTCCCCGCTGATTGTCATAATGGGTGGAAAGTTTCCAGCTCTGTACCGCATGCGGGTGTACGTTGTGACAGGAAGCACAGAACTCATTCGTTGAAGTATGTTTATTTATCCTTGCACCCGAAAAAATTAAAACCACAGCAATTAAAAATCCAGTTAAAATAAGATATAAAGGCTTATTCTTTAATCTCCTGAGAACCCCGCGCATTTGTCTTTTCTAAGGTTTAAATAAAAATGTAAAAGAAGTAAATAAATATTTTGTTTCAAAATTATTAACTGAAGTTGGGCACTTACAGATTTAATTCAATAATAGTATTCGAATAATTCCTCAACATCTTTTCTGCTTATATCATAGGATTATTTGATGTGATAAGTGTTTCAGCCAGCTTAAAAACAATAGTTATGAACACACCTGATAAAAATAAATACAATTAATCTGGAATCTGATAATTCTATTTATTAAATTTGTTTTTTACTAAAGCTTCAATTTTATGAAACCCCATGAGGAATAATTAATGGATTTAAAGGTTTTTTCACACAAAAAGACATGAAAAAAAGCAATAGGGTTCCATGCCCATTAGCAGGTCAGGCAGTAATAACATATTGATTTATAAAAACATAATTAAAATATTTACGCATGAAAAGAATAATACGATATTCCCTTTTCTTTTTTATAATGATGGTTGTGAACTTTTCCTGTGAAGGGTTACTGGAAGACTGCAAAACGTGTAAATTAATTACAATAATTGATGGAGAAAGAAATGAAGGTCCAGGAATAATCTATTGTGGAGACAAACTTGAAGAAAAAGAAAACATGGGGACCTTTGAGATAGGCGGCAATCTCTCATTTTATGAATGTAATTAATGCTCCCCAATTTTTATTGACGCGATCTCAATAATGGGTAAATGTATTGCTTTGCCTCCTGCACAAAAAAGACCACTAAAGTGCGTCTCTCTACGTAACCACTCAACCACGTAATCACTCATCCACATCCTCCTAATACCTTACCCCCACAACCGTCACATCATCAACCTGTTCCACTTCCTTTTTCCATTCCTCGAAAACTTCATCCAGTTTTACTCCCTGTTCGTACATGCTTAACTTATGAATCTGCAATAAAACATCCTTGAAATTTTTGATAAGGAATTTTTTCTCATTTGGCCCGCCAAACTGATCAGGGTAACCATCAGAAAATGTATAGATAGCATCTCCTTTTTTAAGCTCAATACGTTGTATGGTAAACGGTTCCATGTTGTCATGTATGGCTACAGGCATTTTATCCCCTCTAATATGAGTGAGTTCTCCGTCCCTTATCATTATCAGGGGATTATTTGCTCCTGAAAATTCCAGCATATCTTTCTCATAATCAATAACACAGGCTGTCATGTCCATGCCGTCTTTTACATCACTTTTTATCTCGAGTTGTTTAAGTGAACTGACAATATTTTCTCTCAGGTTGTTAAGGATCTGATCCGGTTGGGTGATCTTCTTATTATGAATAATTTCGTTCAGAAGGCTAACCCCCAGCATGCTCATAAAAGCTCCAGGCACTCCATGCCCCGTACAGTCTGCTGTAATTATAATCTGTTTATTGCCTATCTGATCAACCCAGTAAAAGTCACCGCTCACAATATCCCTCGGTTTATATAATACAAAATGGTCAATTTTATCACTGAAAAGTTCAAGTGACGGTAGTATAGCCCTCTGTATTCTCTTCGCGTATTCAATACTGTCCGTAATATGTTTTTTCTGATAAGCTATCTGGTCGCGTTGCATTTCTGCAATATCTCTTTGTTTTTTGATCTCATCTCTTTGTAATTCAATTTCATCTTTTTGCTTTGTAATTAACCTGTTTTTCTCTTCGAGGATAATATTCGCCCTTTTCTTGTTCCGGTAATTTATATACATAAAATATCCCAGCCCGCTTACAAGTACCAAAGCTACCAGAACAAAATAAGTTATAAGGCGCTGTTTTTCAATTTGTCGCAATTGATCTATAATGACACTCCCTTGTTCCTCAATTCTTGAAGTCTGTTCCTTAATTGTGTTCTCCTGTTGCCGGATATCTTCCATCTGTTTTGCCAGTATTGCCTTCTGCTTTTCCACTTCAGCAACCTGCTCATTTATAAGATTCTTCTGATTTTTTATTTCCCTCTCCTGAGTGACCAGTACTATTTCCTTTTCTTTGATCACAGCCAGTTTTGACTTGATCTCCCTGTTAAGACTATCAAGCCTGGCTTCCTGTAACCTGATCATTTCAGCCTGTCTCGCTATCTGCTCATCCTGTTCCGCAATCACTATGCGCTGCTGTGCAGTAATTTCCTTTTCCTCAACCAGTTCAACCTCAGTAACCTTAAACAATTCTTCCCAATCTTCACGGGTTTTAACCGCCTGCGCAAGAAAAAGCTCATTCACTTTCAACCCTTCTTCTTTCAGGAGAGCTTCATTAACTTCGAACCGTGTAGTTCCGTTTATTGCCACAAAATTTAACATGGACTCCCTGAATTTATATCCTTCACTTATCACCAGCGTACCGTTACCTTTAACCTTACTCAGCACATTACTGATATTATAACCGTTTAAGCTGTTAACATACAATACATTTGATTTTTCAATGTGTTGAATATCCCTGTAAAGAAATATCCGTGCAGGTTTCCCTTGTATAAACTTTCTTGTCTTCGCAAGATTCTCCAGTTCCCAGTATAAATCATCTTCTTTATCCAGAACAGCAATGGTAAAATATTCCTGCTGAAGGAAGGAAGGCGGAAACTCAACATATTTTGAAATATCTAAAATGTAGAGGGCCCTGGTAGGATCATCAAATCCCTTCTGCCCGCAACCAGTGTGAAGGTTGACTATACTCAGCAGGGATAAAAGCAAAAGCGGGAAAAATGTTTTCATTTTTAATTTAAGTTTTCAAAACAGTTAAACAAATATCTGAAGGAAAAATTAACCAATTCTGTTTAAACATATAAATATCGGTAATTTTTTCGGTGATACGATACATAATACCATGATAAAAATTCATAAATTGTTTACTATTCTCATTTTTTATATCTTTATCTGAATATTTTTTCTTAACTACTGTCAGTTTTTTGATTAATTATTCAATTGCAATTTATAACTTAGCACATCAAAATAAGCTATATGGCCGGCATAAAATTTCTTCTCGGTATGTTCCCTGAAACAGCAAAGCTGGAACAAAAGTGGAACCAATTAAGAAATGATTACGAAGCGTTTACAACCTTCGAAAATTCTGATGAACTCAGATATTACGAAAATCTTCAAAAAGAGGTAAATTCTCTGGAATTTAACCTTAAGATCAAAGAGATCAAAGCCAGGAAATTTAAACAAACGGAAGAATTTCATAAAGAGCAGGAGTTTCTGAGACTGAAAAAGTCAAAACCCATTGTTACATATTTTAAAGTTCTGAACTCTGACAAACTAAGAGAGTTTGAGATAACAGAAAAATCCCCTGAGCTCAAAAGATATCATGAACTGGGTGAATATCTCAGATCTGACGGATTTATCAAGGAAAAAGCTTCCATGAGCTCAAAGGAATTTAAAAATTCTGAAGCTGGAATTAAAGAAAATGAATATAAAACTGCCTCAAAATCCACTGTTATCAGAAACTTCCTTAAATTCGAAAAATCGGCGGATTACAGGGAATACATGAGAGTGAAAGATTCTGATGAGTTGAAAAAATATAATGAACTCGAAAAAATAATGAACTCGGAAGAATTCCTGAAAGTTAAAAATTACATGGCATTATCCCCTAAAGAGAAATACGAGGCTTCCGATGAATTCAAAAAGGTTCAGGAATATCAGCTCCTGAATAAATCCGATAAAATAGTATGGTTTTACAAGACTAAGAAAAGATACCCCTTCAAATATGTGGAAAAGTGGGAACTTAGTTTTGAAGATACTTTTGAGGGAGCAAAACTCGATACGAAAAAATGGATCAACAAGTATTATTACGGCGAAAAACAATTACACAAAAATTATGTAATGGCGGATGACCGCCATGCTTTTACAGAGGGAAGGAATATCGAGTTCTTTGATAAAAAAATCAGGATAGTGACAAAACGGGAACCTGCAAAAGCCCTGGTTTGGGATGCCACGAGGGGCTTTTATGAAAAGGATTTTGACTTCACCTCCGATATGATCAGTACGGCTGATCTCTTTAACCAGAAATACGGTTTAATTGAAGCTAAGGTAAAAATTGCCGGAACAGGCGTAACCCAGTCATTTTCATTGCTTACCGACCAGCGACTGCCTCATGTTGATGTATTCAAATTTGACAAAAACCGCCTTTCTTCCGGTAACTTCTGGAAAAACGGTTCTGAAAAAGGACATAGTAAATCGATCTCTAAAACATCCGGTTCAAGGTTTACAAAAGATTACTTCATCTTTACTCTGGAGTGGCTTCCCGGTAAAATGACATGGAAGATTAATGACCTGGTATTCAAAGTTCAAACCCAGGGTTTACCCGAAACTCCAATGTTCCTGATGTTTAATGCCAGCCTGAAGGAAAAGGCAAACGACGAAGGATTGCCATCAGCTATGGAAATTGACTGGGTGAGGGTGTATAAAATGAAGGAATAGTAGTTTGATTGTTATTTCGACGATCTGAACTATTTTTTTGTTTTAAAAATCATTAGGTCAAAATACATGTGTCTTGTATGATTTGATTGATCATTATTGGACAAAAATTTAAACCCGTTTTTTTTGTAGAAATTTAATGCCCGTTCTTCATTATATGCATCAACTACAATAAATCTGCATCCTGTTTTATTCTTATTTGTAAACCATGCTTTCAAAAATGTAATGACCTCAGACCCCAAACCTGTTTTTTGCAAATTTTTAGACACACCAAGCCTTTGAAGTAATACTGCTGGATAATGTTTACGTCTTTTATTATTAGGAATTATCCTACAGATATTATTCCAAAAACTTATATTTTCAGATTTAATAATTTTATCATTCGATAGACTAATAAAAGTCATAGGAGTTTGATTATTATCCATCCAGAGGTAAGTTGCAGATAACAACTCTTCCTGATAACTTAATGCATCGTTCTTAATAAAATCATTCAAATCAATATTATCACAATCAAAAAGACTAACATCGGTCAGATTGTCAAGCCTGACTAACCTATAATTCGGAAGTTGCAATTGATTAAATAGAAGAATTTGATAATACTTTATTCATTAATGATATAGCAGATGCATGCTCTTTTTGTGTAATATAAAGCGTCTTGTTCTTCGAAATTTCATTTTCAAATTTCTTTGCATCTTTACCTTTTAGTTCAGGTGTTTCCTTAATTGGAATTGCCATAGTATTAAAATTTAAATTAAAAGTACTATAAAAATTACTCAAAAGTATATAATTTTATTTTAATCTTTGATGAAATCAGCAAAAAGCTTGCTATATATTCTTACACAATTAAAGAGAAACATAACTATTTATTATTGAAACCTTTGGATTATTCACAACAAATTTTCTCTAATCATCACTAATGAATCCGGTAGGCTGAGAATATTGCAGATGGAGAAGAATAAATAGGACTTTCAGTATTATTTTTCAAGTATAATCTTAGCATATCTTGTTCTTCTAAATGTAAAATCAAGTTAAAAGATAAAATAGTACTACCTAATGCTCCCATATTTCCATATATAGTTTCAGCAATATTTTCATTTCTGAATAATACTAATATCCCATTAGAAACTTTAGATTGAATATCAACGCGATATAACCCACCTCCACCTGAAGGAACAGAAAATTTGCCTAATTCAAGATCAAAACTATTTCCAGTGTCTAATGTTTTAGTCGAAAATCTTAATAATTCTGTTTCTCCCGGTTGTAATGATATACCTCCTTCATTTCTCATTGCCCTGAAAGCAATCACCTCCGGTCTAATATTAACCGTACCTCCGTTAGTCACGCTAAGATCAAACCCCTCCAGGGATAACTGCTGTTCGTCTGTATTGTCCATGTATCCCGACAAATCTATCGAAGCAGCTGAGGAATTACCTGTGATCTTCAATATATGCTCAGCCAGATGCAAATCCTGTATTTCATTGGTATCACTCATATCTGCCTTTACCCTGTTCCCCCCGGTAATACCAAGGCTATCACCTGTAACAAATAACGTCTGATTATCCGTATTATCAAGGTATCCTGAGAAATCAACCAGGGTTGCATCAGGCTTACCGGTGATCTTTAATACATTCCCGTTAAAATTCAGATCCTGTATTTCGTTGGTATCACTCAAATCCACCTTTACTTTATTCCCTCCGGAAATCGCCAGACTGTCACCTTCAATACGCAGGATCTGATTGTCTGTATTATCAAGATAGGGTAGCAGATTAATTTCACTGGCATTCGTGTTCTTTGTGATCTTTAATTTATGATCCTGACCAATTTGCAAATCCTGAAGCAGATTTTCAAGATTTATTTTATTCCGCTGACTGATGGATAACTCGTAATTGGTATATGTAAGTTCCTGGAGTTCATTTGCAGGATCCGCATCAGCATCCCTGATATCTATAGTAACTGAATTACTGTTCGTAAGGCTTAAAACTCCATTTCTATAATCCAGGAAAGGAACAAGGCTGCTGAGATCCACTGTTCCTCCCTGCTCGAGGCTAAGCTTTTTTAATTGCTGATCATAAGACAACTGCTGATAATCAAGAGTGGTCAGCGAATTTGAAGCAGTTCCGGCATGAAGTGCATAAGGAACTGCGAGGAATTGCATCGTACCCATACTAAGGAACCCTGAACCAAAATCAACCTCCACCTTAATAAAATGCGGTGTGAGGCCCCATTCAATTTCGGAAAAATTTATTTTGCTGCCGGTATAAAATGAACCCTGTCCTATTACCAGATTAAATAATCCGAATCTATCCGTTGTAACAGAAAATATTTCAGAATATTCAATCTGTCCGGAAGGATCTTCAGAAATAATGGAAATCCTGACGCTAATATCCTTGTTCTTTAATTCATTCCCCTGATGATCCCTGGCAACAGCCTGGTAATTTATCCCTCCCGGCACATATTGCCCCGTAAGAATCACTCCTGTAAAAAATAAGGCAAAAAAGCAAATAATAACAAGTTGTATCCTCATCTCACTAATGCTTTATTTTTTCTATCTTAAATGTTTTATTCACCTGTCTGTCAGGTGAAAAAATATTAATCAGGTACAAGCCCTTAAAAAAAGGATTAAAATCAACTGTTTCTTCATGAAATGATACCTCAGTAAACTTTATCTCTTTAATCCATAATTTTCTTCCATCAAGCGAAATTATCTCAATCCGGTAATCCATCACTTCCTTAACCGAAAATAAAATGGTAAGATTATCAGATACCGGGTTAGGGTACACACTTATACTGTCAGAAGTGGGAACAGGCTGTAGAGGGGTAGTAATGTTTAAAAGTGAAGGTTGCTGAAATCCCTGGGTCAGATAATATCCGTCAGCATAAATAGTTTGCGAAACCGTTTCTCCTGACGTCCATGAAAGATAATACCCCTGTGCTTCATTATACTCACCGCTAAAAGAGATCACTTTTCTGGATATATTCTGGGCTCCGGTATAACTATTTCCAAAAGCAATAACCGCCACTAATACTAAAATAAGCTTCTTCATGGCTTTTAAAAACTTCTCAAAAATAATTATTTTATGTTAAAATCGTGATTCTGAGCGACTTTTTTTTGATTTTAACACATTTTAGACTAAAATAAAGTTAGGTATTTTAAAATTATCTGAATAAATTGTTCACTAAATGACAAATCATGTTCCTGAATATCAAATAATTAAATCTCTCCGGTTTTTTATACGGCAATTTCTTCTCCCTTGTGTTTTCTTATGAGATTTATAAAATGATTAAACAGGAAGGCAGTATCAGTTGGACCACCGGATGCTTCCGGGTGAAACTGAGTAGAAAAGAATGGTTTGGTCTTATGGATCATCCCCTCATTAGTGTTGTCATTTAAATTGATAAATAATGGCGACCAATCCTTAACCAGTGTATTATTATTAATGGCATATCCATGGTTCTGTGAGGTTATGAATGCCCTGTCGGTTCCGTATTGTAATACAGGCTGATTGTGGCTTCTGTGCCCGTATTTCAATTTATAGGTATCGGCCCCGGAAGCCAGCGCCATTAACTGATTACCCAGGCAAATACCGAAAACAGGCTTGTCTTCTTTAAAGGCAAGTGCCAGATTTCTGATTGCAGCAGAGCATTTTTTCGGATCTCCCGGACCATTGGAGATAAACAATCCATCGTAATCCTCATCCTGGAAGTTATAATCCCACGGAACCCGTATAATGGTAGTATCCATCGCAAGCAAACATCTGATGATATTGTACTTCACACCACAATCAAGGAGTAATATTTTGAAACTTCCGGAACCATAGATCTCCTTTTTCTTTATACTTACCATTTCCACAAGATTCTCCTCATTAGGATCATAGAATTCAACATCCTTCTCATTGATAATTATTTTACCCAGCATAGTTCCTTTTTCCCTAAGTAACTTTGTCAATTTTCTTGTATCCACATCATATATACCCGGGATTTTATGTTCCTTCAACCAGTCGCCTAAACTTTTTTCGGCATTCCAGTGAGAATATTCCCCGGAATAATCTGAAATAACGAGTCCGCTTATGTGAAGAAGATTTGATTCGAAAAATTTATACAGCTGATTTTCGATTTGTTTGTCCGGCACACCGTAATTACCTACGATAGGATAAGTCAGGACCAGGATCTGGCCCTTATAGGATGGATCCGTTAGACTCTCCGGATAACCGGTCATTGCTGTGTTAAATACAACCTCGCCGGCAACAGATCCTTCATAGCCAAATGACTTTCCGTAAGCAAAAGTCCCATCTTCAAAGCTAAGTTTTGCACTTATTTCCGCTTTCATCTTTGTCTCAGATTAGTTTGTTAAATAATAAGTTATCTCCCTTTTTCAATTATTTCTTCAACCTGCTCAGGTCCCACATGTTTAATAATTATCTTCTTGTCTTCATCCAGCATATATAAAATATTTGAAGATTCCACCTTATATACTTCCCTGTATGAGGGCTCAATATTATAGGGATTCCATGCATTTATCCAGTCATATAAATGATGCCGGTTTACAAAATCCACCCACATAGACTTTTTTGGGTAGCCAAGAATATTTACAGCTATAACCTGTAATCCGTTCCCTTTATGTTTTTCATAAATTTCATATAACTTAGGGATCACCGTTTTACAGTGTCCGCATTCAGGTTCCCAGAAATACAATACAAGGTATTTTGCGGGTATGGAGTGCAAAGTAAAGAATTCACCTACATAGGGATCATTCTTTATAGCAGTATCTTTTTCCGCAATCCTGAAATGATCGGCATCCACCCTGACAAGTTGGAGATCAGGTGCAACTTTTCCTATTAAAAGAGGACTCTGTTTCCTGATTCTTTCTTCCAGTTCCGTCAAAAACTTCTTATCTGCCCACCATGCTTCAGGAATATAATATCTCTCACCTATATAGAGATAAACGGCATCCATGCCAACATATTTACTCCTTGCATAATGATTAAACAATGTTATAAGCATGTACTTGAACAGAAGTGTGTCCGCCCTGGATTGCTCCATTAAGTAATCAACCTCTTTAAAAATGGAATCCGGTACTGGATAAACCCAGTTATCAAGGTAATTCTTTAACTTATCCTCATAAAATGGAGTACGCAACATCCGCACATCAGAAAGGTCAAAATAATCCCAATAATGGTCTTTGATATATTTTACCTGATATAAGGGATCAATATCTGTACTGTCAATGCCGGGCTTCAGGGTGGGTGGAGTAACCTCTTTCATGGCGAGCAGAAATTTTCCTGCAAAAAGGTTTTGATTTTTTTCTACCAGGCTTCCCACATATTTCTGTACTTCCTTATTAATATTTTCTAATTCTCTCCTGCTATTGACAGAGTCCTGTTCACTGACAGAATTATTAATTTTTTCCTGTAACACCTCCGTTTTTTCGCGTTGTCTGGAAATATATCTCTGATACTCAAAAAAGACCATATTCTCGTCTGATCCTGAAACTTTTGTGCGGGTGATAAAATCAGTGGTATCAGTAGCAATTCTAAATGACTGATCTTCCCCGAGTATTATATCGAACCGAAGAGAAGGACTAAGATACACAAGATATAATCCCTGTGGCAGTGAAACCGGACCACTTAACACTGCCTTGCCGGTATTATCGATAATTCCTGTATCCTGAACAGAAAATGTTTTGTTAAAATAGTGGGCAAGTATGAGCGTATCATTCCTGAGAGGCTCTATCTGAAACTCTATCCTGTATTGAGCATTAACGAATTGTAGTGAAGCAGCAATAAAAAAAATTGTAACCGCTCTCCTCATAAAAACCATTTCTATCATAAGCGACTAAAATTAGTAAATTTATTTCATGTTTCGAATCATTATTTTATTAACATAATTTATGCCAGTTCTTTTTTTTATTGAATATCATTGAGTTTACAGAATGTAAAAAAAGTGGATATAATTTTCTATATTCAACCCTGTTAATTACCCACATCCATAAGAACCAACAGAATTATGCTGAACATCACAACCGCAGTGAATATTATTGAAGAGGAAATCAAAACTCTTACCCTGCCGGATAGTCCGGAAAATCTGTACGCCCCGATAAAATATACGCTCGCCTGTGGAGGTAAAAGAATTCGTCCTGCCCTGACCCTTATTTCATGCCATTTATTTAATGAGGACTATAATAAGGCATTATACCCTGCTCTCGGGTTAGAACTGTTTCATAATTTCACTCTGATCCATGACGATCTGATGGATAATTCCCCGCTGAGAAGAAATGATCCGACCGTACATGTCCGCTGGAACCCGAACATTGCTATTCTTGCCGGTGACGCAATGTACATAATTGCCTGTAAATTACTCAGTAAAGTTGACAGCAAACACTTCCCCGAAGTCCAGCAAATCTTTAATCAAACTGCACTCCAAGTATGTGAAGGCCAGATGATAGATATGGATTTTGAAAGAAAGAATGATGTTACCGTTGATCAATACCTGCATATGATTGGACTTAAAACATCAGTGTTACTTGCCGCCAGTATGAAAATTGGGGCAATTACCGGGGGTGCTGACCAGCAGGCTGCCAATGATATTTATAACTTTGGCTATAACATAGGTCTTGCATTTCAGCTACAGGATGATCTGCTCGACTCCTATGGTGACACGAATGTTTTTGGAAAAGTCATAGGTAATGATATTATTACCAATAAAAAAACATTTCTCTACATTAAATCCATGGATCTGGCTTCACCTGAAGAAAGAAAAAAGCTTGAGATTCTTTATTCCGGTGATGCTGAAAACCCGCAGGATAAAATCAGTCAGGTAAAGAAAATATTTGATGCGCTGCATATAATTGAATATACACAAGATATTATCAACCTATACTTTACTAAAGCCCTTGACTATCTTGATCAAATAAATGTCAAAAAAGAAAAAAAATCAGTGCTGGAAGAATTTACCCTGACTCTCAAAAACAGAAAGAAGTAGAAAATCTTTTAATATTCACTAATATTAACCCTTCATATATCTCTGATTATATCCTCCTGGGAATACTTTGCTGCCAGTTCCATTAAATGCTTATACAATCCGTAGCTTTGCCAGGCTTCCCTCTCAAAACGCAGCCTGAACCTATCGTTCAATGAATTGTAATAGCTTATATCCTGTAACAGTATCCTCCCATATTCCAGAAGCAGGGAATTTGCTTTTTCCATAGCTCCGCATTTGTAATATGTTTCAATTATTCCTGTATGACATACGTCTTCATTATCATCATCTTCATAACATATTCCTGAAATAAAATGATCCAAAGGCAGTACAGCATGGGGAGCAAGTTCCATACAACGGTCCAGCACTATTTCAGCTTTTTCAGGATTCCCTTCCTCAATAAGAGCTTCAGCGAGCCTGATATAACTTTTTCTGAATTTTATCACTGCGAATGTTCTGATATTAAAATGATCAAGATAAACATCATCTTCATTCATCCTTCCCCATGAAAATCTGTTCATAAGATTTTCAAACAGAACATCAGTATTAACCCTGCCGGGATCGAAAAACGGATCTTTACTGCTTGTTTTTACAGGAACAAGCCGGTAAGCCAGGCCTTCCAGCTGAAAATAATCCTCCAGGCCCAGCGCCCCTTCATTACCGCCGGTAATGAAATATACAGGCCTCTCCCAATTGTTGCCGGCCAGAATATCCATTTGAATTAAAGAGCTTTTGGGAAGCTGGTTTCCTTCGATTTCCCATTCAGGTTCATGCTTTAAAAGAGGTATATCGGATCGCGTAATGGTGCCATTCTGAATAACCACTGAAGTATCAACGGATAAAATAAATCTATTGCCCGGAATAATGTCAACAACTTCACCACTGCGCGTTTTTTCTTTAAATCGTTGGTCATCGCTGATAATCCCCTCAATTAAAACATCCAGTCTTAACCGAATAGGGTTTTCAGCCATATATAAAACACTGTTTACCCCCTCTCTGTATTTATGTTCAGGTAAAGTAACCGGTAATGGATCAGATTTGTATGCTTTTCTTTTTAATTGCTCAATATACCAGTCAGCATTTAACAGCATCAGATTCACTACCCGCACATCTGTCCGGTAACCTTCAACATCCTGAACATACCATAAAGGGAAAGTATCATTGTCTCCGTTAGTGAATAAAATAGCATTCTCACCGCAGGAATCAAGATAATTTTTAGCTATATCAGCAACTGTGTAACGGCCCGATCTGTTATGATCATCCAGGTTCTGCTGTGCCATAATACCCGGAACCAAAAGAAGGCATAATAATACTGTTACCAGTGCCGGTATCCTTCCTCTGAAAACATTTTTCATGCGCGAGTATACAGAAGCCACTCCTAATCCCACCCATATTGAAAAAGCATAGAACGATCCCGCATAGGCATAATCCCTTTCCCTGGGCTGATAGGGAGTCTGATTTAAATATACCACAATAGCTATTCCTGTCATCAGGAATAAATGCATAACTACCCAAAAGTCTTTACGATGCCTTGAAGAATGATATAATAAACCTGAAAGCCCCAGCAATAAAGGGAGAATATAATATGTGTTCCTGGCAGGATGAGCCTTGTACCTGTCGGGTAACATTGATTGATTTCCAAGTCTGAATTCATCAATAACTTTTATGCCACTGATCCAGTTTCCGTTTACAAGGCTTCCATGGCTTTGTATATCATTCTGTTTACCTGCAAAATTCCACATGAAGTATCTGAAATACATATGCCCCAGCTGATAATTAATAAAAAACGCGAGATTATTGACAAATCCGGCCTTTTCTCCTTCCTTCAGCAACCCCCAGGCCCTGTATGTTCTTATATGTTGAAGATCACGGCTATACATTCTCGGAAATAGCACAGCTTTTTCAGCATATCTGATCCTGGGTTTAAAAAATGCCACCTCATAGGTTCCCTTTTGCCTGTCCTGTCTGTACACCGGTCTGCCATCTTCAATGACAGGATAACCGGATTCATCTCTTAAAACCTTACTGTCAAAATTATGTCCTGCAACCAGGGGGCGATCTCCATATTGCTCCCTGTTCAGATAATATTGCATTGCAAAAACATTGTTTGGATTATTTTCATCCATTGGAGGATTGGCGGAAGAACGTATTATGATCATCAGGTATGAGGAGTAGCCTGTTAAAATCATTGTAAATGAAAGCAGTACAATATTCAATATAAGCTTTCCTCTCTTATGGGAATAATAAATCCCATATCCAAGGATAAGAAGCAACAGGATAAAAAAGAACCAAACCCCGGTATTAAATCCAAATCCGAACTTATTGACAAACAATAATTCAAAAAATGAAGCCCCCTTAAGCAACCCGCTGATTATTCCGTACATAACAAACAACAGGATAATAAATGAAACAGCAAGTGTTGTTACCAGGCCGGAAGCAGTTACCCTGAACCTTTTAAAATAATATACCAGGGCTATGGCAGGAATGGCGAGCAGGTTCAATAAATGAACCCCAATGGATAATCCCATGAGCCAGGCAATAAGAATTATCCATCTGTCGGAATGTTTATCATCAGCAACATTCTCCCATTTTAATATTGCCCAGAATACAACTGCAGTAAATAATGAAGATAACCCGTAAACTTCAGCTTCAACAGCCGAAAACCAGAAAGTATCAGAAAACGCATATGTTAATGCTCCGGCCAGGCCGCATCCGATTATAATGATTATGTTCTCCCGGGTATAATTTTCAGATGTTATTAACAGTTTTCTGCAAAGATGAGTTATTGTCCGGAAAAGAAACATTACTGTAAATGCACTTGCAAGAACTGATAAAAGATTGATCATCAATGCAACATGTTCCCTGTCCGCAGCAAACAACGAAAAAATTCTTCCAGCCATCAGGTATAGCGGGGCACCGGGGGGATGCCCGATTTGCAGTTTATAAGATGCTGCAACAAATTCACCACAATCCCACCAGCTCACAGAGGGTTCCATTGTCAAAACATATGCTGCAGCAGCTATCAAAAAACTCACCCATCCAAAAAAAATATTGTATCTTGAATATACGTTCATATATTTTGCCGGATATTTCTTTATTTTGTAATGATTTGAAAAGGGCTGTCTAAAAAGTAAAAAAAATACCCGCGAAGGAATCCAAGGACACTCAAAGAACACAAAAAATTATCACCCAGTGATATCTACTTAGTGTTTTTCGTGTGTACTTTGAGTCCTTAGTGGTTAAAAATACTTTTTTGACTGACCCAATATAACTAACAAATATATGCATAACAAAATTACAAACCGGAAAAAAGCCTCAGGTATTGTTTTTTCAACAGATCCTGATTTTGTGTATAACTTCAGCGAACAGGAAGAGCCAACGACTCTTATACCTGAAAAACAAAAGCTGACAATTAAAACCGACTCAAAAAACAGAAAAGGCAAAACAGTTACACTCATTGATGGTTTTACCGGAAAAACAGAAGATTTAAAGGATCTTGAAAAGAAAATAAAAACGTTTTGCGGAACCGGTGGATCAGCCAAAGACGGTATGATCATTTTGCAGGGGGATCTTAAAGAAAAAGTGTTTAACTACCTGGTTTCCAAAAATTATAAAGTGCGGAAAATATAACTATGTACAGACTTATAAAATATATAACCCGGGAGATTATCCGTGCCTTACCTTTAATGTTTGTCATGTTTAGTTATAAGCCTGTATATTGTCAGTTTTATGAGTTCGGACAGGATCCTGCAACAATCAGATGGAACCAGATAAATACAGGGAACTTTAAAGTGATTTTCCCCCGTGATTTTAATGAACAGGCGTTAAAAATTTCATACCTGCTCGAACAAAGTTATAATGAAAATGCATCGCAGTTACGTTTTAACCCGGGAAAAATTCCGGTAGTTATTCATAATCAAACTGTCATTTCCAATGGTTTTGTAGGAATAGCGCCCAGGAGGATGGAGATCTTCACCTATCCGGATCCCACAGGATACCCGGGGGAATGGCTTAAGCAACTGTCAGTACATGAGCAGCGTCATGTGACACAGGTGGACAAGTTAAACCAGGGGTTTACCCGATTTCTTTCTATTCTTACCGGTGAACAGGGACAGGGTTTCGGGGCGGCTCTCCTTCCTTTCTGGCTGCTGGAAGGGGATGCTGTTTTTGCCGAAACTTCACTTACATATACAGGGCGAGGAAGGCTTCCCTCATTCGAAAAAGAGTTGAAAGCAATACTGGCCGCCAATCCAAAAAGATTCTCCCATGAAAAAGCATTTCTCGGCTCCTATAAAGATTTTATTCCTGACTATTACCGTTATGGTTATCAACTGGTAAATTATGCAAGAACTGCTTATGGAGAGGATCTTTGGCCGGATGCGGTCAGCTTTACCGGAAGAAACTCATGGATGATCTCACCCCTTTCTTACTACCTGAAGAAAAAAACCGGTCTTAACAGAACCGGTTTACATAACGAATCCATGAAATTCATCAGGCAACACTGGGAAGAAACAGCAAAACAAAGAACCATTGAAGATTATGAGGTGTTGACTAATCCAGGGAAAGTGTATTCCAGTTACAGATATCCGCATTTCCTTAATGATTCTTCCTTTGTTGCACTTAAAACAGGCCTTGACATTATCCCTGTATTTATCAGCATACAACAGGATGGTACAGAAACCAGACTTTTTACACCAGGAGTATTAAATTCAGGTAGAATATCAGTTTTTGAGAACAGGATCCTGTGGGATGAGGTACGCCCGGATATAAGATGGATAAATCGTAATTACGGGATCATCAGAGAGTATAATTTTGAAACAAATACTGTCCGCTCATTAACCGTAAATTCCCGCTATTCATCTCCTTCTTATTCACCCGGCGGAGATGTTATTGTCGCTATTGAAAACACACCTCAGCAGGAAACCTTCATGGTATTGCTCTCTGCGCTTGACGGTGAAATAATCAGCAGAATCCCCGCCCCCGGAAATGTATATCTGCAATCTCCCGAATGGATAAAAGGAACCTCAATGATTGCAGCAATAGCCAATAACGAAATGGGTAAACGCATCCTTCTGTTTGACAGGGAGACGAACAGCTGGGAAACTATTTTCCACGCAGGTTTTTTCGATGTACAGGACCTGAAATCCATGGATAAGTACTTATTTTTTCAAGGTAGTTTTAACGGCACTGACGATATTTATGCCCTGAATATTAAAAACAGGGAACTATCCCGCATCACCTTTTCAGCTTATGGAGCTTTCCACCCTGATGTTTCCGCAAATGGTAATGAACTCTGCTTCTCTATATACACAAAGGATGGTTATAAACCAGGCAAACTGAACCTTCACCCTTCTGTTCTGCAACCGGTAAACATGGAATCACTTACAACCGGAGAACAACCTTTTTTCAATACACAAATGAGCCGGAATACTGATAATTTTTTAATCTCTGTTCCGGATAATTATACGCCTGAAATAAAAAAATATTCGAAATTATCCTCATTATTCAGGTTCCATAGCTGGGTACCGCTATATATCGATTATGATAACCCTTCTCCCGAAAATGTCGAGGTAAACCCCGGATTTGCCATAACTTCACAAAACACGCTAAGCACTGCATTTACAAGCCTGGGCTATGAATATTCAGATAAAGAACATTTATTTCATGCATCATTTACCTATAAGGGTATTCTTCCGGTTATCAAAGTATCTTTCGATTACGGAGGCAATCCGGCAATTTATAGGAGAGATACAATCCCTGCACCTGTAGGGACATCCAAATACATGAATTTCAATGCTCTGACATATATTCCGGTAAATCTTTCTTCGGGAAATATGATCAGCGGTTTGCAGCCTATCATGAAATACACCTGGTCGGGTAATTATTTTTATTATGATTCGGATCAAATGTTCAGAAAAGGTATCCATTATATCGAACCCCGTCTTTACATTTATTCTTACCGCAGAATGGCTTACCGGGATCTTCAGCCCCGGTGGGGCATAATCCTGGATGGAAGGAGACTGTCGGCTCCGTTTGAAGAAGAACAGATTGGCTCACTCTCCTCATTCCGGTCTGTTTTATATTTACCGGGAGTTTTGAAAAATCAGGGTGTAAAACTTCAGTTTCATAGGCAAAACCAAAATACGGAAAAATATCTTCTGAATAACCAGGTTACCTTCCCCCGGGGTTATAATGAGCTTACTGCAATTAAATTATCGAAATATTCAGCCGATTATATTTCCCCTCTGCTGTATCCTGATTTCAGAATAGGCCCTTTGTTTTACCTGAAAAGAATATACGCCTCACTTTTTGGGGATTACTGTATAGGAAACGACATCTATGAAATCATTAACAATGAACGGGTTGTGTCTGATAAAAATATTCATTCCGCAGGTGTGGAATTACACTTTGAATATCATCTTTTTCGTTTTTTATTTCCCTTTACCCAGGGGTTACGGGTGAGTTATGTTTCAGAAAACCAAAAATTTGTTTTCGAGAATATTTTTAGTATTAATTTGTATAGCTTTTAATTACAATAGTTGAAACCATCTGATAAATTCATACAGGAACTATTTGAAAAGCCGATAACCTTTAATGGCTTTATCAGGAAAAATATAACCGGGATATTAACGACCCTTATATTTCACCTTTTGGTACTTATAGTGCTGTTGGGTATAAAAATCAGGTCTTTTAAAGAAATATCCGAACTGGGTATTATGCTTGATTTTGCCTACATAGAAGATGAGGAGGAGAAAATGTTGTTAAGTCCGGAAGAACTTGCCAGGCTCGAGCTTTTTGAAAGATTTCTGGAAAGATCACTGCAAACCAGTAATCAGGCAGTTAACATTTCATCTCAGCTTGATAATCAAATAAATACCCACAATTTCGTTGACCAGGTAATTCAGGAACTGGAGGAGCAGCGAAGTGAAGCAGAAAAAATTGAACTTAGAAAAATCGAAGAAAAACTTTCAGCTCATGATAAAATAAAGGAAGTTGATGAGTCTGATATTCAGTACGAGAAAGAATTTGAAGGACCGACCAGGATAAGGTATGAATTTTTCAGTCCGCCGTTTAACCGGTACACCGTATATTTACCGGTACCCATTTATAAATGCCAGGGTGATGGAATTGTGGAGGTTGAGATACAGGCAGATCGTTCCGGCAGAGTGATATCCGCAAAACCAACCATAATAGGATCACCTGCTGACGGACAGTGTCTGGCAGAAGCTGCTGTCAGGTATGCTTTGCTGGCCAGATTTTCGCGACACCCGGATGCTCCGTCTTCTCATAAAGGAAAAATAACATACTCTTTTGTAGCACAATAAATAGTAAATCTTTGCTTATTGTGGGGTTTAATATTAGGGCACCTCTAAAAACTCCAAATTCAAGGCTTGCGAAATTTGTAACGCCGGAGTCCCGACCATTTTTGTCGGGATGAGGACTTTACAAATTTTGTGTAACGCAGAAGTTGGAGTCTTTAGAGGTGCCCATTATTTATTCCCAACATCTTTCAACACTGCATTGATTATCTTCTCTATATCCTGGTCCATCATGCATCTGAAATGGGATCTGGGACATTTTTTAAACCCGATCTTGGTACAGGGTCTGCAGGAAAGTCCACTGACTTCGGAAATAAATGAACCTTCACCGGGCCGGTAGGGATACATTCCAAATTCAGGAATGGTATTACCCCATATTGAAATTACCCTTTTTTTAAACGCTGCAGCAATATGCATTAACCCGGTGTCGTGCGTAATCACTGCTTTAGCGTCCCTGACAATGGCAGCTGAGGTATTCAGGCTTAGCTTCCCGGCCAGATTTATTAGGCTTTTATTTTCCGACAGTAACCCTATTTCTTCAGCTTCAGTTATATCCTCCTTTCCTCCAAGTATGACTACGGGTATAGAAATTCTGTTGCAGATATCTGCTATTTTTTCCGGAGGCATTTTTTTTGTATAATGCTGTCCTCCAATGCATAATGCCAGGTAATCTTCAGGGATTGTTGAATTAATAAGTTCGGGGAATACCTCGTCTTTTTCTGAAATAAAATAATCCAATCCTTCCCCGTCATCCTTCACATCAAAAAGGCTTACTGTTTCAAGATATCTTTCAACAATATGTTTTTGAGGCAACCGATTGATTTTGAAATTGACCATCAGCCATTTGGCTACATTTATTTTGTTAACGGAAGAGGATAAGATTCTGAGGTAATTCTTTATACGAAATGTTCTGATATTATTATGCAGATCAATGACATAGTCAAAATCCTGTTTTTTGAGCACTTTTAACAGGGAAGAGAGAGCGTTGTCATAAAGCCAGATTTTATCAATATAGGGATTATTTGCTACAACCGGTTGATATTGTTTTTTTGTAAGAAAATGGATTTCGGCATCTTCAACCTGTTTCTTTAATATTCTGACTACGGGGGTTGTAAGGACAATATCACCTATGGAACTTAATCTGATTACCAGGAATTTTACCACGGGAAAATTATTGTAAGGATCTTAAAAAAATCAGCAGGGCAAGCCAGTATTCGTCATTACTGTCGTTTGAACTTAACAGGGCTTCGGCAGTTCTTTTACCGGCATTATATGAAGGGTAGAAAAGGCTTATTTTATTACTGGTTGAGAGGCTGAACATCTCTCTGACATAAGGAGCTTCTTCTTCAGAGAAGCCTGCAAAAATTGGTTTATTAAAATCCTGCAGTTCGTTTTTAATTTCAGTAACAGGAAGAAAAAATTCTCCGGGACTGAATGCAACAACGGCTTTGACTGCAGTATCCGCTTTAGCGGCAATTATTGCTAAAGAAGCAGAAAATGAACTGCCCAACAAGATAACAGGATGATCAGACATTTTTTTTACATATTCAACCGATGCCCTGACGTCTTTAATTGACTCCATCAGGGATGTGCTCAGGCTATTTTCCCTCGCCTCCAAAGCTGTTTCATTAACAGTGAACCCATATCTGTCACCGGACCTGAGATCCACAGCCAGACAATTATAGTTCATTTTAATAAATCTGTCGGCTATACTATCAAATTCGCCCCTGCTGGCTCCTTCCTGGTGCAAAAGTATAATATAAGGATTTGATTTTTTGGAGTAATAATGATCTGCAGCAATTTTAATACCATCTTCAGAATAAAAACTTACTTTGGATTTTCTTATTACCTGGAAAGAAAAAAGTAACGGCAATACCATGCTTAACACTATCAATTTCTTTCTGCATTCAGAAAATAATCTCATGGGATCAGCTCTTTTCAGCAAGGATAATGATTTTATTATTTTTTACCTCCACAACACCTTTTGTGATCTGAAAAAAATCAACCCCCCCGCTTGATTTGATAATTTTAATGTTACCTGGAGTCAGTGTTGATATGACGGGGGCATGATTGTTAAGGATTTCGAAAGATCCTTTAGTTCCGGGAACCTGCACGAGTTCAACTTCACCTTCAAAGAGTTTTTTTTCAGGAGTTAATATTTCGATATACATAATAGTAAATTACTAATTAAACCTTTGAATCGGCCAGTAGTTTTTCACCCTTTTCTATTGCTTCTTCAACTGACCCAACCAGGTTAAATGCAGCCTCAGGATATTTATCCACATCACCATTCATGATCATATTGAATCCTTTTATTGTCTCCTCAATACTCACCAGTTTCCCTGGCATGCCGGTAAATTGTTCAGCAACGTGGAAAGGCTGACTGAGAAATCGCTGGACTCTTCTTGCCCTGTGGACGACGAGTTTATCTTCTTCCGAAAGTTCATCCATACCCAGGATAGCAATTATATCCTGAAGTCCCTTATAGCGTTGGAGGAGTTCTTTCACTTTTTGTGCTGTATTATAATGTTCTTTTCCGACTATCTCGGGGGTTAGTATCCTTGAGGTGGAATCCAGGGGATCAACAGCAGGATAAATTCCCAGGGATGCTATCTTTCTGCTCAATACCGTAGTAGCGTCAAGATGTGCGAAAGTCGTGGCAGGGGCAGGGTCGGTCAGGTCATCAGCAGGAACATAAATAGCCTGAACAGATGTAATGGAACCTCTTTTGGTCGATGTTATCCGCTCTTGTAATAACCCCATTTCGGTAGCAAGTGTAGGTTGATATCCTACTGCTGACGGCATCCTTCCAAGAAGAGCAGACACTTCAGATCCTGCCTGTGTAAACCTGAAAATATTGTCAACAAAAAACAAAATATCTCTGCCACCGGATACTTCATCACCATCACGAAATGCTTCTGCCACAGTTAATCCGGACAGTGCCACTGTGGCCCGGGCACCCGGGGGTTCATTCATCTGACCGAATACCAGGGTCGCCTGAGACTGACTTAGTTCTTTCATGTCTATCTTACTTAAATCCCATCCACCGGCTTCCATACTCTTTTTAAATTCTGCACCATACCTGATAACTCCCGACTCGATCATTTCCCTGAGCAAGTCATTACCCTCTCTTGTTCTTTCACCTACACCGGCAAAAACAGAAAGCCCCGAATACCTCTTGGCTATATTATTGATAAGCTCCATTATGATAACCGTCTTCCCAACACCCGCACCGCCGAATAATCCAATCTTACCCCCTTTTGCATAAGGCTCAAGCAAATCTATCACTTTAATTCCGGTAAAAAGTATTTCGGTATCAGTCGATAACTGATCAAATGCAGGAGGTGTGCTATGAACTTCATATCCGTCGGAATTATCAACTTTTCCGATACCATCTATCGCCTCACCGATAACATTTAACAGCCTACCCTTAACACTATCCCCAACCGGCATTTTAATAGACGCCCCTGTAGCACGTACTTTCATGCCACGCTGAAGCCCATCGGTAGAGTCCATTGCAATACACCGAACCGTATTTTCACCAATATGTTGCTGACATTCAGCTATAAGTAAAGCCCCATCCTGTCGTTTAATTTCCAGTGCATCATGAATATCAGGCATATCAGAACCTGATTTTTCAAAACTGATGTCGATCACAGGCCCGATTACCTGTATAATTTCTCCTGTGTTTTCTGCCATAATTAACAACTTTTAGTGCCTTATCAAAATTAGTCTTAAAAATCAAATTTACTGCTTTTCTTAAATAAAAAAAATATAGTGTAACATAAAAAATATTTTCAGTGTTTTAATTTGCGGGGATCAGCGAGAACTTTAAACTATTCATACATCCTGAATAGAAACCAGAATAAAAAATTAAAAAAAAATCTGATTTTTATTTGATTACAATTGAGCTTTATTACTTTTGTTCTGCTGCTAATAACCTGAACCTATGTCTTACAAAAAATTTCTCGCACTTATAATTATGCTGGCTTCCATAAAATGCCTGAGCTATTCCCAATTCACCATACTTTCAGGAGGATTGAAATTCTCTTCCGGAGTTGATTTCAATTATAATACCTCGGGAAATCCGGGACTCTTTTTTATACCTCAATATAAAATCAACGAGCGTTTTTATTTAAATCCCTCTCTCACTGTTTTTAATGGTTACTCAAAAAAGGAGTTTTACTTCAAACTGACAAATTATATGTTTCATATTGATCTTGATGGTCAGTATGGAGTATTAAAGGAAGATATGATCGTTCTTTATGTTTTGGGAGGATTTAACGGAACTGCCATATTATCCAGGTATAAACAACTGGAAAATGTGGGAATGGATCCGGTTGAAAGTGATGCAACCATAAAACCAGGAATTAATCTTGGAGCCGGCATTAAAATGTACGTAAATAAATCATATGATGCCGTTCTTTCTGCAAAATACACTGCAGGAGAATTCAGCCAGTTCATTATCTCACTGGGAATTATGTATCATCTTAATGGAAACAACAGGAAAAGCTGGTAAAAATCTTTATCGCACCTGACCTGATCCATATACAATGTATTTGCTTGTTGTCAGTTCCTTCAGTCCCATTGGGCCGCGGGCATGCAACTTCTGAGTGCTTATACCTATCTCTGCCCCAAAACCAAACATAAATCCGTCAGTAAAACGAGTACTTGCATTTACATATACAGCTGCCGCATCAATCTCTTCAAGGAACTTCTGTGAGTTGGAATAATTTTCCGTTATTATTGCTTCCGAATGCTTTGAACCGTATTTATTGATATGAGCTATTGCTTCCTCAACATTATCCACTATTTTTACTGAAATAATGAGGTCAAGAAATTCCGTATACCAGTCATCTTCACTTGCAGGAACGGCATAAGGCACAATTCTGCATACCTCCTCATCACCTCTGATCTCGACATTCTTATTTTTTAAGGCTGAGCATATCCCCGGGAGTAATTTTTCAGCAACTGCAGTATGAATAAGTAAACTTTCTGCCGCATTGCAAACTCCGGGTCTCTGTGTCTTTGCATTTATCACAATACTCTCCGCTGCTTCCGGATCTGCTGTTTCATCAATAAAAATATGGCAATTTCCCACACCTGTTTCAATGACAGGAACGGTGCTGTTCTCTACAACAGTTTTAATAAGCCCTGCCCCACCCCTGGGGATAAGTATGTCGAGGTACTGGTTAAGTTTCATCATGGCCAGGGCACTTTCACGGGTTGTGTTTTCGACAAGCTGCAAGGCATCAGGAGGTAATCCGCATGAATACAAGCTCTCCCTGAGGATCCGGACAATGATCTTGTTTGAACGGAAAGCCTCTTTTCCGCCTCTTAATACAGCAGCATTACCTGTTTTTATGCATAAGCCGAATACATCAGCCGTAACATTCGGCCTTGCCTCATAAATAATCCCTATTACACCTATGGGTACTCTTTTCTTACCAATAATTAACCCATTGGGCCTTTTCCACATGCTTTCAACCTCTCCCACAGGATCATCAAGCGATGCTATCTGCTCCAACCCTTCAGCAATCCCGTAAATACGTTCCTTTGTTAAAGTCAGCCTGTCAATCAATGCCCCTTTAATTCCTCCGGAAACGGCGGCATTAACATCCAGATTATTTTCATTTATAATTTCCTGATAGCTTTTTCTTAAATTCTCTGCTGAGGTTATCAGAACCTTATCTTTTAACTCAGAAGATGCTCTTAATAAATGGATACATACTTCTTTAGCTTTTTTCCCCTTTTCTGTCAGTTCCTGCATTTTTCTTGCTTATAAAATTTAACATTACTGTCCGTCTAAATAATATTTTGTATCATCCGTATTTAACAGCTTCTTCACCTGCGTGTTTTGAAACAAATAATGTCCCTACATTCTCTCCTTTCAAAACATTGAAAATTACAGAAGGATCTTCACCATTAGCTATAACCATTTCCACATCATGCTCCATGCAATGTTTTGCAGCAAGGATCTTTGAAGACATACCTCCGGTACCAAATACCGATCCCGTTCCTGTAACGCAGTACCCGATCATCTCATCAAATGCAAATACTTCATTAATCAGGGTGGCAGTATTGTTTTTTCTGGGATCAGCAGTGTACATTCCATCAATATCACTCAGAATAATTAAAAGATCTGCATTAACAAGGGTTGCAACTGCTGCTGAGAGAGTGTCATTATCCCCGAACTCGATTTCATGAGTAGAAACTGTATCATTCTCATTTATAACAGGAACAATGCCCATCATTAACAATTCATTTATAGTGTTCATAGCATTACGCCGTCTCACGGGATTGATAATCCCATCCTTGGTAAGCAGGATCTGTGCACATGTTTTATTATATTCCTCGAAAAACTTATCATAGATCCTGATCAGCTCTGCCTGACCTATGGCGGCAAGCGCCTGCTTTTTGATCTTATCTTCAGGCTTTCTGGTAATTCCCATTTTTGCCGCACCTGTAGCAATAGCGCCACTGGAAACCAGAATAACCTGTCTGCCGTCATTATTCAGATCTGCCATCACCCTGACAAGGCGTTCAATACGCATAAGATTCAACTTGCCGTTAGGATGCGTGAGAGTGCTTGTCCCTACTTTAATGACTATCTTCTTCTTTTCCTTCAGTTTAATTCGGTATTCCATGATCATTTATAATTTTATTAATAAATCTTTCTCTAAAATCCATAAACCTTATTATGTTGGTTCTCTCCTTAGTTTTTTGAAGTTTTGCCTTTATCCGGTCATTTGACAAATTGTCGATACTCCCGCAATGACTATGCTTTACACGCTCACCGGGTGTGAAGCGTCCTTTTTCTATATCCAGGGCTGTTTGTAAATAAGCTTCACGAAAGGGAATACCTTCATTTACCTTTTTATTTATCTCGTCAACACTATTTAAATAACGGTATATATCACGATCAAGAACAGTATTATTCAGCTTTAACCCGGGAATTATTAATATCATCATATCAAGACATTCCATAATATCATTTAAAGCATTTATTACAGTTTGTTTCAACTCCTGGAAATCCCTGTGATATCCTGAACTCAGCCCTGTAGTAATAAACATGACTTCCGACATTTTACCCTGCAGGGCATTACAACGGGCACGTATGAGTTCAGGCACATCAGGATTTTTTTTATGGGGCATAATGCTGGAGCCTGTGGTTAATTCTTCATGTAAACTAAAAAAATCAAAATTCTGACACATAAAAAGAACCATATCATCAGCCATTTTAGCTAAGGAGTAAGCTATTGCGTTTAATGACATCATTACAAACCTTTCTGCTTTTCCCCGGCTCAGCTGTGCATTTATTGAATTAACATGCAGATCATCAAACTCCATGAGTCCGGATGTCAGATCCCTGTTAACCGGAAAAACTGAACCATACCCGGCAGCAGAACCCAGTGGGGAAAGATTTATATACCGGAACGCTGATTCGAGAAAATACAAATCCTCAGCAAAACTTTCTGCATATGCACCAAACCATAAGCCAAATGAAGAAGTCATTGCAACTTGTGTATGCGTATAGCCGGGAATTAAAATATTCCGGGATTCCTCACTTTTTTGCAACAACAATTCCGTTAGCAGAGTCACTTTATGAAACACCAGGCTCAGTTTCTCGCGATAAAACATCTTTAAGCAGGTTATGACCTGGTCATTTCTAGATCTTGCCGTATGCACTTTTTTACCCGGATCACCCAGTCGTTCTGTCAATATTTTCTCAATCTGTGAATGAATATCCTCAACTCCATCCTCAATTTGTAAATGATCATTTTCTGTATCCTGATAAACTTTAAGTAGTTCTTTAATTAACACATATTTATCCTTATTTGTCAGTATTTTAACCGATTCCAACATTATTACATGAGCTATTGAACCAATGATATCGAAAGGAGCAAGCTGCAAATCAGTTGTCCGATCATTGCCTGATGTAAAAAGAATGATTTCATTCTTAACATTTATCCCTTTTTCCCACAATTTCATTTTACCATTGATTTATTTTTTCACTATTATCTGAAAAAAATAAGATCAGCATTGTTTTACTCACACTTATTTTCATTAATATCCCTGTTACCAGTGAAATATTTTTTATAAAATTGAACTATAGTGAATTACTTTAACTTATTTATCTCATTAAATGAAGTAACAATTCCTTTAATCAGGGCAGAACTCAATCCGTTATGTTCCATCTCATTCAGTCCTGCTATCGTACAACCCATCGGAGTAGTAACCTTATCTATTTCTGTTTCCGGATGGTGTCCTGATTCCATAAGAATTTTTGTTGCCCCTCTTGCTGTCTGGGCAGCTATTGCCAGCGCATCTGAGGCATGGAACCCTACCTGTATTCCTCCCTGGGATGCAGCACGTACATATCTCATGAAGAAAGCGATCCCACAGGCTCCCAATATTGTGGCTGCGCCCATTAACCGTTCGTTAATGATAATTGTATTGCCGGCTAAAGAAAATATACTGTTAACAACATCGAGGGCGTCTTTCTCTTCATCCTCTGCAGTAAGGCAGGTCATTGATTCTCCAACCGAAACAGCGATGTTTGGCATAGCGCGCACAACCCTGACGTTTTCGCCGGCTATGGCCTTTATTTCTTCAATTGAAACTGCAGTAACAACAGACACGAGTATATGTCGATCCGGATCAATTGATCCCGATAATTCTTTCACTACTGACTCAAACTGCTTTGGCAGGACGGCAATGATAATAATATCAGAATTTTTAACCGCTTCATTATTGTCTGAACCCGTTTTAATTCCCTGAACCATAAACTTTTCAAGCAACTTAAGGTTTCTTCGTGTGAGACTAATATTCCCGGGATTCACCTGCCCGGAACGCAGTAATCCGGTAACAATGGCAGTTCCAATATTACCGGCGCCAATAATTGATATTTTTAAATCACCTGTATTCATGCGTAAATACTTTAATTATGTTATTAAAAATCAATAAGTTCTATTTCTCAATGGACAAATGGGCATGGCCTGTCCCGCTCTGCGGGGGAACCCCCATGTTTGTTCATGTCCTTGTTGTGTGCGCCAGTACATGGGGGTTCCATTGTTTTAATTTATTTAATTCGATCTCAATATTACTACAATTTAATTAATGGCATCAGAGAGAATTCCCGGCTTCAGTTTAATGTAATTCACCTTTGCTCATTTCTTCCACTGTGTTCACAACTGAAATTTTTTGCAGATAAATTATCTCATAAACAGGTTAAACTATTTTTTTAACCGATATTTCAGGGACATGTTCTGATAATTTTTCAATAAGCTCTTCTTTTGTTACCCCGTCGCGGGGAATTACAAGAATAGTATCATCACCTGCAATGGTGCCTGCGATTTCCCATATATTCCACGAATCAATAATGGAGGCGACACTGGGTGCAAAACCCGACCATGTTTTAATTAATCCCATCCCTCTGGCAAAGTCAACAGACACAAAACCTGTTAAGGGTACAGTTGGTTTAACATCACTATTATTATCGTGATCAGGTAACACATACACATACCCCTTTAAATTATCAGGCATCTTCCCAACACCAAGATATTTTAAATCTCTCGAAAGAGTTGCCTGAGTCATCCTTATTCCCTCTCCGGATAAAAGTTTCATAAGTTCATCCTGACTCGAGATTTTATCCCTGCTGATCAGTTTACGTATGGTGCGCAATCTGTGATTTTTTGTCTTCATGTATAAATATACAATTATTTTGCAAATTTATACATTTTTTAACATAAAAAACAAAAGAAATGGAAATTATTTGTATGTTTGCGGCAAGTTTTTTGTTAAAATTACTTTGGTACTTATGGTTACATATCTAAGTTAAACCATTGGATTTAAAATATAATTCCCGAATGAATAAAACAATCAAGAAGGTATTAATACTCGGTTCCGGTGCCTTAAAAATAGGTGAAGCCGGAGAATTTGACTATTCAGGCTCTCAGGCATTGAAAGCATTGAAAGAAGAAGGAATTCAGACGGTGCTGATCAATCCTAACATTGCCACTGTACAGACCAGTGAGGGTATTGCCAACAAGATATATTTTCTCCCTGTGACTCCATGGTTTGTTGAGAAGGTAATTGAAAAAGAAAAACCTGATGGCATACTGTTATCTTTCGGGGGTCAGACAGCGTTAAATTGCGGAATAGAGTTATTCAGAAGCAATGTGTTAACAAACAATAATGTACGTGTACTTGGCACCCCTGTACAGGCAATTATTGATACAGAAGACAGGGAGAATTTCATTAAAAAGCTTGATGAAGTAAATATTAAGACACCGAGGAGCGAAGCTGTAACCTCGGTAGCCGAGGCAAAAAAAGCCGCCGGATCACTTGGTTTCCCTGTGATCATTCGTGCCGCATATACTCTGGGAGGTCAGGGAAGCGGGTTCTGCACCAACATGGATGAGCTGGAACAACTTACTGATAAAGCGTTTTCCTATTCAACCCAGATACTTGTGGAAGAGTCGCTTAAAGGCTGGAAAGAAATTGAATATGAGGTAGTACGGGACAGTTATGATAACTGCATAACTGTTTGCAACATGGAGAACTTTGACCCACTGGGTATACATACCGGCGAGAGTATTGTTGTGGCTCCTTCCCAGACACTCAATAATTCGGAATATCACAAACTGCGTAAGCTATCTATTGAACTTATCCGGCATATCGGGATTATTGGTGAGTGTAATGTGCAATATGCTCTCGATCCTGACTCAGAAGATTACCGTGTAATTGAAGTAAATGCAAGGCTTTCACGCTCCAGTGCTCTGGCTTCAAAAGCCACAGGATATCCGCTTGCATTCGTTGCCGCTAAACTTGCCCTGGGATATGGACTTCATGAACTCAAAAATTCAATAACAAAAACCACATCTGCATTTTTCGAACCGGCCCTCGATTACATTGTATGTAAAATCCCACGATGGGATCTGAATAAATTTATTGGGGTATCCAAAACCATTGACTCAAGTATGAAATCTGTAGGAGAGGTAATGGCTATAGGACGCACTTTCGAAGAGGTTATTCAAAAGGGAATTCGCATGATAGGACAGGGAATGCATGGGTTTGTCGGAAACCATGATATTCAGATTGAAGATATCGAAAAAGAACTTACAGAACCAACTGACATGAGAATACTTGTAATTGAAAAAGCATTCTCTGAAGGGTTTTCCATTGAAGAAATTCACAGTCTCACAAAAATTGACAACTGGTTTCTGTTAAAATTAAAAAACATTTTCAACCTGAAGAATGATCTGGAGAAGTACAACCGGATCAATGATATTCCCGCCGATCTGATTCTTAGTGCAAAAAAAGCAGGGTTTTCCGATTTTCAATTAGCACGTATAATATACAAAACCGGCAAAGCGGAGCTTAATCTCCTGAAAATAAGAAAGTACCGTAAAAGTATAGGCATAGTACCATTCACCAGGCAGATTGACACCCTTGCAGCTGAATATCCTGCACAGACCAATTATCTCTACCTTACGTACAGCGGTAGTGAACATGATATAAATTATGAGAATGACGGAAAATCAGTGATAGTACTGGGTTCAGGGGCATACCGTATAGGGAGCAGTGTGGAATTTGACTGGTGTAGTGTAAATGCATTAAATACTGTTAATGATTTGGGGTACAGATCCGTAATGATCAACTTCAATCCTGAGACTGTAAGTACGGATTATGATGTATGTGATCGTTTGTTCTTTGATGAACTTTCTTTTGAGAGGGTGATGGATATTATTGAACTCGAACAGCCTATGGGAGTTATCCTTTCCATGGGAGGGCAAATACCCAATAACCTGGCAATGAGGTTATATAATCAGAATGTGCCCATCCTCGGCACATCACCTGTGTCTGTTGATGGGGCTGAAAACCGTCATAAATTTTCAATGCTTCTTGACCGGTTGGGTATTGATCAGCCTAAATGGAAAGAACTGACAAGTTTAAGCGAAATAGAAAAATTTGTTGAAAAAACAGGTTTCCCGGTTCTCATCCGTCCGTCTTATGTCCTTTCCGGAGCAGCTATGAATGTTGTTTCCAATAAGGATGAAATGGAGCACTTTTTAAGGCTGGCGGCCAGAGTTTCAAAACAATACCCGGTAGTAGTTTCAGAATTTATAGAGCAGGCAAAGGAAATAGAGATTGATGCCGTGGCAAAAAACGGGGAGCTTTTTTCCTATACCATAAGTGAACATGTTGAATTTGCGGGAGTTCATTCAGGAGATGCCACCATTGTATTTCCTCCTCAGAAAATATATTTTGAAACTGTCCGCAGGATTAAAAGAATAACCCGTCAGATTGCGGATGCCCTGCAAATCACCGGTCCTTTTAATATTCAATTTCTGGCAAAAGATAATGAAATAAAAGTTATTGAGTGTAATTTAAGAGCCTCCCGCAGTATGCCCTTTGTTTCCAAAGTGCTTAAAGTAAATCTCATAGAACAGGCAACAAAATTAATGCTCAATGCTCCTGTTGAAAAGCCTCATACCTCAACCTTTGATCTTGATCATATTGGTATTAAAGCGCCCCAGTTTTCCTTTTCAAGGTTAAAACAGGCTGACCCTGTTCTTGGGGTCGATATGGCTTCTACCGGTGAAGTAGGATGCATAGGTGATAATTTTTATGAAGCCATTCTGAAGGCAATGTTATCAGTAGGTTACCGCATTCCGAAAAAAAATATTCTCTTATCCACAGGTCCGATGAGATCAAAAGTTGAGCTTATAAACAGTTGCCGGATGCTTGCAGAAAAGGGATACAATCTTTTTGCCACATTCGGTACACACGACTTTCTTAAGTTAAATGGAATTGAATCAACACCTCTTCACTGGCCTGATGAAAATAAAAAGCCCAATACACTTGATTATATTAAAAGTGGCATGATTGACCTTGTTGTTAATATTCCCAAAGATCTCTCCAAAACGGAATTATCTAATGATTATACCATAAGGAGAAGTGCTGTTGACTTTAACGTTCCGCTGATAACCAATGCAAGACTTGCGAGTGCTTTTATTATAGCATTCTGCAAAATAAATATGGAAGATATTTCAATTAAAAGCTGGGATGAATATTAAATGTCCTGATTTTAAGATTTAAGTGCTTCCGCACCTCCCACGATCTCCAGAATTTCCTTGGTGATAGCGGCCTGCCTGGCTTTATTGTACTCAAGCGAAAGTTCCTTTAACAGTTCTCCTGCATTATCAGTAGCCTTATGCATAGACGTCATCCTGGCTCCATGCTCGGAAGCATGACTGTCAAGGACAGCTTTATAAAAATGAACTCTCAGTAACTTCGGAATGACTTCATTTATTATAAGATTTTTTGATGGCTCAAAAATAAAATCAACATAAGTTTCATATTTTGCCTTATCAGGGTCAGCCTCCTCCTTTTCAATTACAATCTTTAACGGAAGATACTGCTCATCAGTTAACACCTGAACCCCTGCATTCTTAAACTGATTGTAAACAATATCGACCCTGTCATAATAACCATTTGCAAATTTGCTCATTATTTCTTCAGCTATGGCTGCAACATTTTCAAAACTCAGCTGGTTGAAAACATCATGCCGGGTTTTAACTATATTGAAATTCCTTCTTTTCAGCATATCTTCTGCCCTCTTTCCTAAAATATAAAAATCCACATTATTTCGTTGAAGCTGTGAACTGTATTTCTCACAGGTTAATTGAATTGCTTTCCGGATTACATTGGTATTAAAGGCTCCGCATAAACCTCTGTTTGAAGCAAGTAAAACTATAAGTACGCGTTCAGCCGGTCTTTCGAGGGAATAAATATTAGTTTTATCATTCTTAAGGGAATCGCTGATAGCGAATATTATTTCAAAAAGTTTTTCATCATAGGGCCGAAGCCTGAGAATGGCATCCTGCGCCTTTTTTAATTTCGACGCAGAAACCATTTTCATGGCACTGGTTATCTGTTGGGTTGAGTTAACAGAGGCAATCCTGTTCCTTATTTCTTTAAGATTTGACATTAACCATCCGTTAATATATTTTATACTTGGCTGTCAGCTCAAAAGCAGTAGCTTCCATAACTTTCATCATTTCATTATCCAATTCCCCTGCTTTTAGTCTTGTAAGCACGTCTTTATGTTCCAATTCCAGGGTAGTAAGGTAATCATCTTCGAATTCCCTGATCCTGCTGATTGGAATATCAACAAGAAGGCCTCTTGTACCACAGAATATTATGGCAATTTGTTTTTCAACCGGCAGCGGGGAATGCAGTCCCTGTTTGAGTATCTCAACATTTTTTGATCCTTTATCTAGTACAGCAAGAGTAGCTGCATCAAGATCAGAGCCGAATTTTGAAAAAGCTTCCAGTTCCCTGAACTGAGCCTGATCAAGTTTAAGTGTTCCGGCAATTTTCCGGTATGACTTGATTTGAGCATTTCCACCCACTCTCGACACGGATATTCCAACATTTATTGCGGGTCTCACTCCGGAATTAAATAAGTTTGATTCAAGAAAGATCTGACCATCGGTGATGGAGATAACATTGGTCGGGATATATGCAGACACATCACCAGCCTGTGTTTCGATGATAGGGAGTGCTGTAAGCGATCCTCCTCCTTTTACCAGATGTTTAATACTCTCCGGCAGGTCATTCATTTGTTTTGCAATTTCATCCGATTCGATGATCTTTGCTGCTCTTTCAAGAAGCCGTGAGTGGAGGTAAAATACATCTCCCGGATAGGCTTCGCGTCCGGGAGGGCGACGCAGAAGCAGTGACACCTCACGGTAAGAAACAGCCTGTTTGGACAAGTCATCAAAAATTATCAAAGCAGGCCTGCCTGTGTCCCTGAAATACTCTCCTATAGCAGCACCTGCAAAAGGAGCAAAGAATTGAAGGGCAGCAGGATCGGAAGCTGTTGCTGCAATAATTACGGTATATGGCATTGCACCGGACTCTTCAAGCGTTTTTGCCAGGTTGGCAACAGTTGATCCCTTCTGACCTATGGCAACATAAATACAATAAACCGGTTCTCCTCTTTCATAAAACTCCTTCTGGTTGATAATCGTATCAATAGCTATGGATGTCTTACCTGTCTGGCGATCACCGATAATTAATTCACGCTGGCCGCGCCCTATCGGTATCATTGCATCGATTGCTTTTATTCCCGTCTGAAGAGGTTCTTTTACAGGCTGACGGAATATTACACCGGGGGCCTTTCTTTCCAGGGGCATCTCATAAAGTTCTCCTGCAACAGTCCCCTTACCATCAACAGGTTCTCCAAGGGTATTGATAACCCTGCCTAACAAACCTTCACCTACATTAATGGATGCAATACGTTTAGTACGCTTCACATTATCCCCCTCCTTCACCTTCTCGGAAGAGCCAAGTAACACTGCTCCCACGTTATCTTCTTCGAGATTCAGTACTATTCCCATTACTCCACTGTCAAAGTGAATCAACTCATTTGATTGAACCCTGGACAAACCATAGATGCGTGCTATGCCATCTCCTACCTGAAGAACCGTTCCTACTTCTTCCAGTTCTATCTTATTATCAAAGCCCTGAAGCTGTTTTTTCAATACTTCAGAAACTTCAGCGGGTTTTATTTCAGCCATTTTATTACTATTTGTGATCTGTTTTTTATAATGAGAGTGTTTCCTTCATCTTAGCAATGGAACTGCTGACACTTGCGTCATATTGCTCATCATCAATTTTTAGAATAAAGCCTCCTAATATTCCGGGTTTTACTTTCTCACTGAATTCAATTTCAGCTTTAAAAAAATCCCTGAGAATGTTATGAAATCTATTTATAATTTCTTTATCGACCTTAACCGGAACTATTAATTCAGCACTTATTATACCCTTATGGGCTCTGTATAATCCGTGATAGTTTCGTATAATTCTTTCCAGATAACTTTCTCTTTTATTTTGGATAACAAGAATTATAAATTTCAGGCTTAACTCCTCTATTTTCCCTGTAAATAATTTATTGATAATATTCTTCTTTTCTGATGTTTTAATTACCGGATTCTGCATTAAATATTTAAAATCATCTGTCCGGACAATTTCAGCAATACATGTAAGGTCCCTCATAACATTATCAGCTATGCCTGCCTCAATAGCGCAGGAAAAAAGCGCTTTGGTGTATCTTACTGAAATTTTGCTGTCGTTCATTCTTTTACGGAAATTATTATTTGCATTAAAATATTCTTTATTATATCGAACTCACGTTAATTTAATTTTATATCATCCATCATCCTGTCAATCAAATCTCTTTGCTCCATCTCGTTTGACAGTTTTGTTTTAAGGATTTTTTCTGCAATTTCAAATGACAGCAGGGTAATTTGTTCTTTCATTTCCTCCATTGCGGCTTGTTTTTGATTCTGGATTTTAATCCTTGCCGCCTCTATCATTTTTAAGGTTTCTTCGGATGTTTTCTCCTTTGCATCATTAATAATTGTTTCCCTGACCTCCCTGGCTTCCCTGATAATGGCCTCCCTTTCAGCCTTAGCTTCCTGAAGGATCTTTTCATTCCCTGCCTGCAGTTTCTGCATTTCATTTCTTGCTTTTTCAGCCGCATTAAGGGCTCCCTTAATACTGTCTTCACGGGCTTTAACTGCATTCAGTATAGGTTTCCAGGCAAAAGCCCTGAGAATGACAAGGACGACAATAAAAATCACGGTAGTCCAGAAAACCAAACCTATTCCCGGGGTTACTAGTTCCATACTATTTACTTTTAAAGTTAAAAAACTTTGCCTTCAACCAACCGTTAAAGGCAAAGTAATTGTCAGGCTGTAATAAGTACAACTACAATAGCAAATAATGTAGCGCCTTCGATAAGAGCGGCTGCAATGATCATTGAAGTCTGAATCATAGATGCAGCTTCAGGTTGCCTTGCAATAGCATCCATTGCTTTACCACCGATCCATCCAATACCCAAACCTGCTCCGATAACTGTCAGAGCTGCTCCAATTGCTGTTAATGATCCTTCCATAGTTAAAATATTAAATTAAACATTATTTAATGATGATGCTCCTTTGCTGCAAGACCAATAAACAAAGCGCTTAGTAACGTAAATACATAGGCCTGCAAAAAAGCAACAAGTAATTCAAGAAAATCCATAAATAATACCAGGAGTACTGTAATGGGAGCCACTGATAAAGATTTGAAAATAAAAATCAGACTCACCAGGCTGATAACAATGATATGACCGGCAGTAATATTGGCAAAAAGACGAATCATTAATGCGAAGGGCCTTACAAACATCCCGGTAATTTCTATGGGCATAATTATCGGAGAAAGCCAGAGAGGAACTCCCGGGGCAGCAATCATATGTTTCCAGTAATCCTTAGTACCGCTAATACCGGTAATAATAAGAGTAAAAGAGGCTAATACCAGCGTAACAGCAATGTTTCCCGTCACATTGGCACCAAAAGGGAAAAATGGTATTAGTCCGAAAATGTTATTGATGAGAATAAAAAAGAATATCGTAAGTAAATAAGGCATAAATCTTGCATATTTCTCTTCCCCGATATTTGGAATGGCTACCTGATCCCTGATAAATATGATAAGAATTTCAATGAATCCAAATAATCCTTTGGGAATATGATTAGGATCTCCTCTGTACATATTTCCCATCCTGATAAATACTAAAAACATGACAATGACAACAACAAGCATGCCTGCAACATTCTTCGTTAGCGAAAAATCCAGCGGAATACCTCTTATTTCCCCGTGTCCGTCAACTTCTACAATTTTCCCGGCATAATCACCCGTGCTTTTTAATTCAAATCCTCTGTATTCATGACCATGAGCAAGTTTGAAAGACATGAAAACATGAAATCCCTTGTTTTTGCTGTACAATATCACAGGAAGGGGAACGCTGACATGATGTCCATGTGCATTGGTCCATAAATGCCATTCATGAGCGTCCCTGATATGGTCAAGAATAAAGTCGTTTGCCACGAATTCTTCTTCATGACCAGCCTCATTATGGGTATCGCTGTTTTGAGAATCCGCCCCCTCAGCCCTGACCGTAAATAAACTTACCAGAACAGCCAGGCAGAAACAAGAGATCTTTACTATTTTGTTAGTCGCAGAGAGCATCTATTCATTTGTCTGTTTTTGTTTCATTATTTGAATAAAAACCTTCAGCAGATAATAAGTAAAAGATAAATATATTACAAAAAAAGTTATAATGAACTTCACTCCCTGAATTTTTGATAAAAGGTAATAAACCAGCAATAAGGTAAGGTAAAGTAATAGTTTAACACCCAATGCAGTCATAACAGTTATTATTCTTTTCTGATCATCCTTTTTAATGCCACGTGAAAATAACCATAGTGAAACCAGACTTATAATAAACGCAGAAGTAAGAATAGTAATAGTTTCCGTGAATGGCAACCCGATACCAAAAAGTTTATTAAAAAGAAAAGAGATGGTAAAAAGTAAGGAATAAATGATGAACAGGTGAAATAAATGTTTCCAGATATTCATTTTTTCTTGTTGGGTTTGATAAAATCCTTTAACGCAATATAAAGAGCAATAAAAACTCCTGATAAAGAGAACACTATCACAAACACTTTTTTCCCATCCATAAATTTCTCATCCAGTTTCATCCCTGCCCAAACGAAAATAAAAATTATTATCCCCATCTGAAAAGCCAGGGCAGAGTATTTTGCATACTTCTCAAACGCATTGATACTACCTTTTTCCTGATTCATCTTTTATTTCTTCTTGATTTTGACTGCCTGACATATCACATCTTCCTGTAAATACAGCTCCCGGTTCAATCGCCAGCTTATTGGTGGAAATATCTCCCAGTATTTTTGACCTGTTCCGAAGAGATAATAATTCATTTATAAACGCTTTCCCTTCAATACTGCCCTCTACATCCAGATTTTTGCACCTGATCTCACCGTTTAGTTTTCCGGTTTCTCCAATGATCACCTTCCCTTTTGTAGTCATATTACCTTTTAACGTTCCATCAATCCTTATATCACCGCTGGAAGTAACATTACCTTCAATTACCGTACCTGTTCCGATTAAATTAATAGTGTGATTTTCACCTTCATTATTTTTCGCCATAGCCTGAATATTGTTTTAATTCAATTCCTGATCAATAACTGACAAATGTAATAAATATTTATTTTTTCTGACTACAAGCATCCTTTTTATAAAAATCTTAGTCTATATTTATGATTCATCTCAGCGAAGGTACAAGCTACTCAGCGCCGCGTCTTCGGCAAGCCTTCGGCGGCCGAAGGGAGGCGCTGTGTCCTTCGTATTGTCCTTGGGGTCCTTCGTGGTTGATAATATTTCAATTAATGAGACGGCCCCGGACGGGGGGGGCCATGGAACAAGCAACGTAAGGACTTTTTTATTTAGTGTTAATTTAATTACATGTCAGTACAATATTTCAGAAATTATTGTGTTATAAAAGATTATTGAGTTCAGTTTATAAAGTCTGAAAGTAGAAAGTTTATAAAGTTAATTTGTTGATTGATAGAATATTGTATAATTTTTAGTAAATTTATTATTGATATTCATATCAATAATATAAGGTTTTTCCTGAAAGAATATCTGACTTTTTAGACCAGACTCATTATTTAATATAATAAAATGAAGTTGATATTGTGATTGAATAAAAGGCAACAGGTTATGCATGAGTGAGGGAGGAAATGAGATGATTATCCTTAATAATTATGCCTTGGCATCTAAATGATTGAATCAGGATTATGCTCTGGCATCTAAATGATTAAACCAAAATTATGCCTTGGCATCTAAATGATTAAACCTATAAACTTTATACTATTCATGGCACTTCTCCCCGGAACAATATTATGTGCCCAGCCTGTTCATAACCAGATTAATCTGGAGGCCGGTTCATCAATACATTCGGGAACTTCTCTTCCATTCTGGCTTTTTTCAAATCAATATTCTCTCTTAGAACATAATGCCGCTAATTTTTATCTCCGCACGGGCTATAACAGATATTTCCGGGAAGATAAAAATATTGACTTCTCCTGGGGATTTAACCTGGTCAACCGTTATAGCAGTGATTATTCAGCATATTTTGAAGAAGGATACGGGAAAGCTAAAATATATTTTGTACAAATACAGGCTGGAAGGGTTAAGGAAGTTTTTGGAAATCAGGATAGTGTTTTGAGCTCAGGAGGTTTATTATGGTCGGGTAATTCGCTTCCGGTTCCTGCCGTTTCAATAAGTACACCGGAATATGTCCCCTTCCCATTTTCTTTTGGTTATATACATTTTAAAGCAGGTATATCTCATGGATGGTTTGAAAATAACCAATATGTTAAGAATGCTTTACTTCACCATAAATATATTTCCTTTAAAGCAGGGGGAGATCTTCCCGTGAATTTTTCAATCGCACTTCACCATTTTGCACAATGGGGAGGTACATCAACCGATCCCATTCACGGCAAACTTCCTTCAGACCTGCGTGCTTTCAGAAACATTTTTTTCGCAAAAAGCGGAGAGAGTGATTCCCCTGTTAATGATCAGGAAAATGCAGCAGGCAACCACCTGGGAAGCTATAACCTGGGAGCAGATTTTAAACTCAAGCCTGTACATATAAGCCTTTACTGGCAATCTGTTTTTGAAGATAACAGCGGAAGAACAAATCAGAATTTATGGGATGGCCTGTATGGAATTTCTGTTACAAATTATAAAGGAAATTTCCTTAAAAGGATAGTAATTGAATTCCTCTCCACGATAAATCAAAGCGGAGCCCCTCAGCCTCCCGATCCGGAAGATCCCAGGTATCCGACCTGGAATGATAACTACTTCAATAACTGGTTATACAAAATGGGATGGTCATATTATAACATGACTATGGGTACTCCTCTTATCACTTCACCTGTACTATCAGGTGATAATAATGAACATGAACAATTCAATAATAATCGGATAAATGCCCTGCATACAGGAATTACAGGAAAAATTTCCGCCGTTGAGTATACATTTTTTTATACAAGATCAATAAATAAAGGCACCTACCGATATCCTTATTCACCTGCACGGTATCAGGCCTCAGTTATGTTGAAAATTCTGTATCCGGAATTGTTTCAGGATACGGATGCAGCAATTACAATCGGGGGTGATAAAGGTGAGATGTATGGCAATAATTTCGGGGTAAGGCTGAGTATTATAAAAAAGGTAAAATTATGATTTACACGAAATTTTTTATTAATTAACTACTTTATGTAAATGAATATATTAAATTTGTTATATGAATATGTATTGATTTATTACCTTTGTGTCCCTTTTATGAATTCTAAATTAACGATCTACCCATAAATCTCCTATGAAAGATAAAAGACTACATAAATTTTTTGTTGACTTACTCTTATGGACAATCTCCCTTCCCGCTGCCTATATCTTGCGACTTGAAGGACAGTGGTTCCCATATATACAAGATATTGCCATTATGCTTGTAATTTTAATTCCGGTTAAATCGTTACTTATTCTTTTATTCGGATTTCACAGGCAATCATGGCATAATTTCGGAATTCGCGATATTTACAAGCTTGCAAAAGGAATCGCAATTCCATTTTTCATATTACTTATTTGTTCAGTTACCATAAAACATATTGTTTTTATTCCTTTATCCGTTCCGTTTATTGCTGCTCTTATCTCCCTTATTTTATTGGGAGCAGCAAGGTTTTTAATCCGGTTAAAATATGAATATTCAGGGAATTTAGTTTCTGAAAGATCAAAAGGCCCAATTAAAAGGGTATTGATTGCAGGAGCCGGTGATGCAGGGAATATGCTGCTTCGAGAAATCTTCAAGAATCCAAAAGTTAAAATGAATCCTGTCGGGATGCTTGATGATGATAAAGGAAAACAGAAGGATATTTACATGGGTGTTCCGGTATTAGGCAGACTTGCTGACCTTCCCCGGACAGTTACAGAACAGGATATTGACCTGGTATTGATTGCCATGCCAACGGCTCCGGGTAAAGTTATACGGTATGTTGTTGAATTAGTAAAGGCAGCCGAAGTTGAATTCCAGATCATGCCCGGATTATATGAACTGATCAGCAATAAATTCAACCTGACCAAACTACGTGAAGTTGATGTACATGATCTTTTAAGGAGGGATCATATTGAGCTTGATCTTGACTCTGTTTCCGGTTATCTTAAAAACAAAACAGTTCTTGTTACCGGTGCCGGCGGATCTATTGGCAGTGAAATTGTCAGGCAGATAACCAAGTGTAAACCTGATAAAGTTCTGCTTCTGGGAAGAGGAGAAAACAGTATTTTTAAAGTTGAAATGGAATGCAGGCAGATGTTTCCGGAATTGGATTTCATTAGTTTAATAGTTGATGTAAAGGACATTGAATCACTTGATAAGGTTTTCAGTAATTATCATCCTCAGGTAGTTTTTCATGCAGCAGCTCATAAACATGTTACTTTAATGGAAAATAACCCTGAACAGGCCATATTTAATAATATAGGAGGCACGAAAAATATGGTGAATATGGCATTAAAATACAGGGTTGAACGTTTCGTCAATATCTCATCTGACAAGTCTGTTAATCCCACTTCCGTCATGGGCGCATCCAAGCGTGTAGCCGAATTTGTTGTTGAGTGGGGCTCCTGCCGGGCTGAAAAAGGTCAGGAGTTTGTTTCTGTCCGTTTTGGCAATGTGCTGGGCAGTCGGGGAAGCGTGGTTCCGCTATTTAAACAACAGATTGAAAACGGAGGGCCCATTACCATTACCCATCCTGATATGACAAGATATTTTATGACCATACCTGAGGCTTCGCAACTGGTTATTCAAGCCGGAGGACTGGGGGGCAACGGAGCAGTATATGTTCTGGATATGGGAGAACCGGTGAAGATCGTTGACCTTGCCAATGACCTTATCAGGCTGTCAGGGTTAACTCCCGGTGAAGACATTGAAATTAAATATACGGGGGTGCGGCCGGGTGAGAAAATGTATGAAGAACTGCTTACCGATGAGGAAAATACCACAGCTACACATTATGCTAAAATATTCACAGCCAAGACTTCAGGTTTCCCCAAAGAAAAATTTGAATCCCTTCTTGATGAATTGTTTGAAATAGCCCACAAAAAAAATGGGGTCACCATAAGAGAACAATTAAAAGTCCTGATCCCTACTTTTGAATATGACAATCAGAAGGTAAACGCTTGATATTTTTAAGTCACCTGTTTTCTGTCAGAATTTTTTCCTCAGTAAATCAGATTCCTTTAATTCTGGAAAAGATCAATAATCGTACTGTCAAATATAATAGTAACAATATTGACAGAGTGCTGAAAAAAACAACCATATTCATTATACCCCATTCAACCAGTAACATTGTAAGAATGTTTATCACCAGCTGTGTAATGGCATATAAGGCAGCTACTTTAAGATGGCCCAGGTTAAGTTCGTTACTCATAAACTGATACAGATGCGTACGATGAGCTTCGAAAATATTTTCTCCACGGATGATCCTGAACAAAATGGTAATCGCACCATCAATACCATATACAGCAAAGAAAAGTACATATTCAATCCTACCGGTTTCTGATATAAGCACAATCATCATAAACGCGAGCATATAAGCAAGCGCGACACTTCCCACATCGCCGGCGAATACTCTTGCATTATTCCTTGCATTAAAAAATCCGAATATCAGCACACTAATGATCATGACAAGAGGAAGGTCATACCCGGTAAAACCTGTCAGGTAGGACAGAAAAAGAAAAGTGCCCAGACATATAAGGCTGTAAAAAGCTGTAATCCCGTTAATGCCATCCATAAAGTTGAAAATGTTTATCCATCCAATAGTAACAATATAAACAGGAATCCATATCAAAGGGTGGAGGTTGAAAAGGTAAGTGCCGGCAAATAAAAAAGCAACTGCTATAATGTGGTTGAAAAAACGTATAATCCAGGAAATATTCTTCAGGTCGTCAATAAAACTAACTATGGAAATTATTATAAGTCCGGTGACAAACCAAATATCTTTAAAACCAAAAAACAGAAACCAGAGGATGACTGCCAAGGGGAAAATTATTCCTCCGCCGCGGATGGTTGGTTTATTATGTGAGCTCCTTTTTAGAGGATAATCTACAATCCGGTAATACTCAGCCAACTGGAAATATATAAACAAAGAGAGTATTAAAAAAAGATTAATACATAAATACTTCATAAATAGACATACATTATATAAAAAATACACTTAAAAAATTTCATTTAACTATTCAATGAAAAAGTTTTCCATTACACTCATTGGAGACCAGTTGAATTCCTCAATAATTTTTTTATTTGAGAAAGTTAACGTGCTGGTTATTTTATGAAATTTTAAAGAATTAACAGGGGCGTTTTCACCAAATAAATCACCTAGTTTTGAAACAAATTGGACCATCCTATATGGTAAAACTAAAGGGGGGGTTCTTTTTAATTGTCTGGAAATAAGTTCCTCCAACTCTGAAAATGAGGGATGATAGCTATCACAGATATTGTAAGTTCCTCCTCTCTCTGCGAGTACAGGAATGATTTTTGCAATATCATCAACCATTACTAAACTTTTTCTGGCGCTGCTATTTCCAATACTAAAATACATGCCTTTCTTAATCATATTGATCATCACTCCAAGGTTTCCTGGTGGATTTTTACCAGCTACAAGTGGAGGTCTAAGAATTCCAAGTCTGATTTGGTTCTTCAAACACCATTCCTGTAAATATTTTTCTGCCTGAATCTTGCTATCTGCATAAGGAGTTTTACCTGATAAGGGATAGTCTTCATTTATGTCCTCACCGGAATCTAATCCATATACTGCAACCGTACTTATAAAAATTATAGCTTCGGGCAATTTTTTATTGTTTTGTAAGCCTTTTATTAAATTTATAGTTCCGTCCAGGTTGATGTCATAAAATTCTTTTGATTCCTTTTCACTTTTTGGATATAAGTGTGCCTTGCCTGCAAGATGAATAATCCAATCATAGCCTTTACTGATTTCAGGTACAGAGTCTGCCAGATTACAGTATATGGAATCTTTTTGTGTAATTCCAAGAGTATCGATTTTAAAATTTAATGTTGTTAAATACTCAAAACAAGTATGTCCAATAAATCCTGAGGCTCCAGTTAGTAATATTTTTTTCATGCAAAATACTGAATAAGTTTAGGCATTAATCGATAAACCGGGTAGAGAAAAGAAACATTCAGATTATTCTTCCTAAATGCTTTATAGCATTCAAAGTTTTGAAGAATAACATTTTTTAAATTTTTACTTGTAGCACCACCAAGTCTCATCCTGATAACAGGTTCAGGTAAATATCCTGTAGAGATCTTATTGCATTCCAAAAATCTCAATAGCAATTCAAAATCAGCAGCTAATTTAAATTCAAGATTGAATACTCCAAAATTATTATATACTTCTTTCTTCACAAAAAAAGTAGGGTGAGCCGGGTGCCATCCTTTTCCAAAAGCTCCATGGTAATATTCTTTAGTTTTCCAATGCCGGATAATTTTACCGGTATCATTTTTTTTTACATAATAGAGTTCTGCATGAACAGCATCAAGAGAATGATCATTAATAAACATTTTTACAACTTTCCTGATAACATCAATATTCTCATATAGATCATCGGAATTAAGTATTCCGATAATATCTCCGGTTGCGAGATTAATTCCTTTATTCATTGCATCATAAATACCTTTATCAGGTTCAGAAATAATTTTTGATACTCTGTTTGGCAAAGTCTGAATTATTTCCAATGTATTATCATTCGAAGCCCCGTCTATAACAATGTGTTCAATATCGTGCCATGTCTGTGAATAAACTGATCCAATACAATCCTTAATTGTTTCTGCACTATTGTATGTTGCTGTAATAATGGAAACCTTCATGAATAATAAAATTATTTAATGTCACTGCTCTAATACTGAATTATAGAGATTCAGATATTCATTTATTTGTTTGCTATTATTAAAATTTTCGGAAATATGTCTGACGCAGTGTTCAGAATAATTCTGTTTGCCATTTTTTCTTACAATTTCAATAGCTTTTAATATTCCGTCAATATCCCCTGCTTCAACAGTGAACCCAACATCTTTATTGATTATTTCAGGACTACCGGTGGAATTATATACAATTGCCGGAGTTCCGCATGCAAATGCTTCTGCAACAGTTAACCCAAATGTTTCTTCAACGGAAGGATTAATAAAAATATCTGCTAATGAGTAAACCTGAACCAAATCCTGTAAATTTTCTGTCCTTTCATAACCTATTATTTTTTTCGGGAGTAATGAAATTTGCTTTTTATCCAATCCAACCAGTATCAGATTTATATCTTCGTCAATTTTTTTGCTTAGTTCCAGAAAATCATTTAATCCCTTTCTCGGGCTCCATTTATTAGCCACTCCCAGTATGGTAAAATTCTTCGATAAATGACTATATTTCTTATCAATACCTATATCTTTAACAGGTTTGAATTGATTTATATCAATACCATTATGAATTACTTTAACCGGAAACTTTGATAAAAATGACTGTTTAATAATTCCTTCCAGCCAGTTTGAGACAGCAACAATGGTTAATTTAATATCTGAAGTGAATAAATCTTTCTTAAGATTGAAATTCTCTTTTGACCGATCAATAAAAAGGCTCTTTGGATATTCTCCTTTTTGAGGGCAATTGAAACACTCATGTTTCCATTTCTCACATCTAATATTATCAAAATGAGTACAATGTCCGGTTATTGGCCAGCAATCATGTAATGTCCATATGACAGGAATATTCACCTTTCTTAAAAAATCAAATAATATTTGAACATTTAAATAATATCCATGGAGGTTATGTAAATGAATAATTGACGGTTTAATTTGATTTACTTTTTGAATAAACCTTTTCGTGGAGATTACAGAACCAAAACCATGCCTGTCAAATAACCGTGTTTTTATTCCATGATAATATAAATCCAAATCATTTCCTATCCTGATTAATTTTGAAGTGCTTTTTCGTTTATTCCGGCCAAAGGCAATGTAACTGTCCCAGTTATTATTAATTGCCATTTCTCCGATATTTTCAGCGATGCGACCGGTTGATCCGGAATTTACTGTTGTATTTATTTGCAGAATAGATCTCAAATCAGTAATGTTTAATAAATGATTCCTAAACAGAATTAAATAATTGAAGCCCGAAAGTTAACGCATTATACTCAACATTCCGGAGAGTCATATTTGTATCTGATAAAAGGCTTTGTTAATATTAACATTATAAGTGCTGCAAATATAAAACTTATAGTATATGCAAATGAGGACATTAAGTCCCCACGTAAAACAAAAAATATCATACCTAATGAAACAGGATAAAAAATTTTAATGAGATTAAGCCCACTAAAAGTATAATATCTTGAATCCAGTTTTGCAGCAATATATCCAATAAAAAATGCAAAAAGAATAACGCCAATAATCCCAAAATTAATATATCCCTCTGCAACAATAGGACAGGAAAGATTTGTAAAGCCCATTCCCTGAGATCCTGCAACAAGATGTCCTGAGCCAATTGGCTTATTGGGCCAGATAGAACGCGGAATAAAAAATAATAAAACACCTAATAATTGTTTCCCAAATGTGATATCATATTTATTAACATATTCAAGAGTTAAATTTAAAGTTGTATAATTATCAAAATCAGGAGAACTAAAAGCATTTAGAGTGGTGTAGCTGATTTGAAGGGTTTCCAATGATTTAATAAATCGAAAAGTTGAAAAGATAGGATAAATTATCAGAAATAGAAAAATTAATGCGAGTACCGGTAAATATTTACTTTTAAACACAGGTTTATATATAAAGATAATAGCAATATAAAATGCTCCCGCCATATATCTTGGAAGCGCTAAAGGAAAATTAGTTAATAATAATAGTGCAAAAGAAACAAAGAAAAAAAACAAATAGTTATCTGTTTTATTTTGCTTATAATTATATAATAAAAATATAGATGCAAAAACCGAAAGTGCTCTTAAAACATGACTTATTAGCAAGTGAGTAGACTGATTATCCCCAATAAGTTGTTTTGTTACACCACCTCTAATAAGAATAATTCTACCGCTTTGAGAAAAGAAAAATATGAATATAATTAACTGTATTAGAATAATAATCAGTATCCCCGGATAGGAGATAAAAAAAGGTTTTATTATTTCAACTGAAAAATTGTTCTTTACTCTACTGGAAAATAAATTGTATGATAATGTATAGATAACTACCCATAATAAAATTAGAATATAAGACAACAGAGCAGCAGATTCATCAATTTGTATTTCCCAGGAAATGATATTAAATAAATATTGAATTAATGGAATAATTCCCCAAAAAATAAAAATATAAACCCAAATGAATTTGTTAATGGAATACGACTTTTTATCTTTAAATGTAATCTGATGTATAAATAAAAAAATAATTAAAAAAACTATTATATATATGAAAAAATTCATGACAATCTCATACTTTAATTAATTTGTGCCTGTTACTGTTTGATTATAAATACACTTTAAACAACTATAATAACTCTTTCTAAAAAATAATAATCTGTAGTGACCCTTTAATATATATGTTTAATTGCCTTATGGATGCAATTTTAAAGACTCAGCAAATAAATTGAAAGTCTCATTTGTGTTTTGTCCAATATTTATTGTTTCAACATTTTCTAGATCTAAAAAATATAATACAGAATTCGAGTTTCTATGAATAATAATTAGTTTATTTACAACATTATATAAAGAAATAATAACTAATTCTGCCAATATATTACTTTGAATAATTAAATCAAATTCATTTAATGATTTCTTATGTTTTAAATGAGGATGAGGTTTGAGTATCTTATAATAGTTTATAAACTTTAATAAGTAATCCTGAATCTCATCCTCATAATTGTGAGAAGTTAAGTATAAAACAACATTTTTACCTGATAAAAACGAAAAGTCATTAATTGAAAAAATGAAAGGTATCTCTTCAAATGAATGAATATGTTCTTTGAAAGGAAGGACAAATTTTCTTAAAATTTTTGAGTTATCCGGAAATACCCTCTTATAAAATGTTGGATGATATAAATAGATTTCTTTTATAAATTTACTTCCTCCAATTCTGTTATTATTCCCTAATAATTTATAAATATATCTTTTAAAAACTGCACAATATTTATTATTTGTTCTTATAACTCTATATGTTCCCCACCCTTCTTCGTAAACAGATATAGTTTTTTTTCTTAAAAAATAGAGAAAAAAATGTAAAATAATGCCAAAATCAGAATCAATATAAATATTTGAAATACGTAATTTTCGTGATTTAACTAATAACCAGATAACCGCTAGATATTTATTATTAAAAATTTTAACATAATCCCAAAAATTACTAATGTTAATAATAGTATGGTAAAAATTCTTTGCTTCAATAAAACAATCTATTGCTAATAAATATTTTCGATTAGCATCCTTAATATTAACGACATTAATATATTGTAATGGTTTTGTAACGATATATATAGATAATGACATCTACTAATGCATTTAAAAACAAAAAATAATAATAAAATTATTTGAAATTATAATTCATTTAAATCAGGTAAAATAAGACTATGTAGTAAATGATGTGGTATTAAGAAAAAACCTTTACAATTGTAATATAAAAGAGCGAATCATAAAACCATCATGATTTTCAGTTTGTGAGTAGTAAACACCGTATATTTTATTGTTTAATAAAAAGAATCCCGGATATGCATTATCAATACCATATGATAACAGATCCACCAATAATTCAATATTATTGTTTTGAAATGAATATTTATAAATTTGAGTTTTATCGTTAACTCTACCCCCAAAAATCATGATATCATCTATTACAATCATATTTGGGCCACCAAATTGTTCAAAAGGTAAACTTATCCATTTATATTCTATCTCAGATTCTGAATCAAGAAACAGTGTGCTATCTACTTCATGGATAATTCCAAATAGAACATTTTTATTTGTTCTTGTAATAGTATATAAATTTCTGTTATAAAATCTTAATGTAGATTCAGAAGCACTAAGTCCATATAATCTGGAAAAAATTCTTGGGGTACTATAAAGGTTGTCATATTTATAAAACCTGAGATTACCCGAACTATATCCTCCAGCAAACATAGCTCCTTTTTCCCAAACTGGTCTCCATAACCAATCATTAGTATATTGTTCCGGCATTCTAATGGCGTTGATAGTTATATCATCCACAAAAAATCCTTCCTCACAGTTAAACTTTATATATTTATTTATCCTTTGTAAGTTTGTTTTATCTCTATTTACAGCCATAAAATGCAAATAAAGACTATTGCTTACATCATTATAAGAAAATCTTGGGTCTCTTAAATCAAATCCTGAATATTCATACTCATTAATTTTTTCCCAGTTAATAAAATCGGGACTTTTCATTACAATAATTTTACTGTATGATCCCTCCAAATGTGCATCTGACATACGAAATGTCACATACCAATAATTATCGTAATAAATTAAATCCGGGAATGCCAAATGTTGAGTTGAAACAATAATCACATTCGGATCTTTAGATATAATGTCAAAACCATTATCTTTTTCACATGACACGAAAATGACCAATGATATCAATAGAATAAAAATATTCCTTTTATAATGGCCAAAAACGCGCATATTTACATTTTTTAATTGATAAACTTATTAATATCAATTTTATTGTAAAAATATGAAAATTTACTAACGCTAATTCCGAAATTACTAAAAATAAATAATTGCTAATATAAAATATTAAGCATAGCTATTTTTGTGTCATATAAATATTTACATCTCCGGTTCGTGCTTTAAAAAATCAAACTATTTTGGTTAGTAATTAAATGATATGTTTCTTTTATAGCGTTTATTATCCTTTTTTTATTTAAGATGGAAAAAACTATCAAACTAAAAGCAGGAGTATAAAAATTATCATTTATGATGATACTTAGTATTATTATTAACATCGGAATTAAATTATATAGTGGGAATAATAACCTAATTACATTATTCATGCTTGCATTCATCTTTATCTCAAAAAATGCAATCCTTGCAACGTGGATACAATAGTAAAGAAAACCTATTAAAACAGCTATAGCAATAGTTGTAAAATTAAAGTTTAAATATGTAAAGAATATCGACAGAGAAATTATTATCACTACTGCATAAAGAGCATATTTTGTCATTAATCTTTCTCGTTTTTTTGCAATCAGTAATATGCTATAACCAAAATTATTATTTACAATTAGCTGAGTAAGTAGTAGAATTTTCATAGGAGGGACTGCATCCCTATATTGAGGAAGAAGATAAATTAAAAAAGGTATCATAAAATATCCAAAATAAGTTAATAAAAAGCAGCCTGTTATGTAAACTGATCTTATATTATACAACAAAGTCCTGCTTTCTTCTTCATTATTTTTATGAAATTTATTCAATAATTTTGGAAATAGGACAAAAGAAAAAGATCCTACAATCATAAAAAGTGCATTTGAAAAATTTACTGCCAATGTATAGTAACCAAGTTGTTCAACTGAATAAAATATGGAAACAACAGTACGTGATGACAGTAATATTAAATAATAGCTAACATTATATAATAGTAAATGAAATCCTCTAAGCAATAGTTCACTAAAAAAAATTTTAGTGAATCTTAATTCAATTTTTAATGGAGATTTATAGATAAATAGAATTAAGGACAGAAAGTTTGCTATAATAGTTCCATAAAGGAGAAAGAATAATAATTCTTTTTCTCTGGCGAAGAATAACAAAACAAACTGAGAGAAAGGAATTAAAAACTGGTTAATGTTAATCTTGGTTAGTAATCCATATGTTCGGTAAAGATTTATAAAAAGATTATTAATACTTACGAGAATAAAAATTATCAGAAGATAGTATGAAAGCTCAGCAAACTGATATTTTGAAAAAAGATCAGGAAAGCAGATGAGGATTATAACTATCGTAACGCTGGTTAAAATACTGATGAGTAAACTAATCAATAACGAATTACCCCAAAGTTCTCCGGCAATGTAAGTATTATTCTTTTTTGCAGAAAGTATTGCATTTAAGGAATAGGCCGGAGCCATTGCAGCAAATATTAAATATTGATTTACGAGTAATAAGAAACTATAAATTCCAAAGTAATAAACCCCCAGATATTTGGCTATTAAAATTGAATTAATAAGATGTATGCCATACGTGGTATAGCGTATACCAACATATTGTGATATGGGAGAATGAAAAATTTTTTTTATACTAGAAAGGTTCATTCTGGCAAATTTAAATAACCTTTAACAAGAAATACTATTAACTCAAGGAGGTTATGACTTTTACGATTCCCTTAAAATATATCAAGATTTTTCAATCATAATACAAGTGAAACCCCCATGAAAATTGATAAATAGATTTAAAGGTTTTCCACACAAAAGGACATGAACCGAACCGCCAATTGGCGGTGAGCTCGCGACAAACAGGAGCAAAAAAAGCAATGGGGTTCCCCCGCAGAGCGGGACAGGCCATGCCCATTAGCAGGTCAGGTAGTAATAACATATTGATTTATAAAAACATAATTAAAGTATTTACGCATGAAACCCCCATGCACTATCGTACACAACAAGGACATGAACAAAACATGAGGGTTCCACGACATTTGAAACGAAAACACAATGACATCAACTTGTAACTATTTAATATACTGTTTAATAACTAAATTTTATTCTAGTGAAAATCAGTAAAGATTCTTTCCTATCTAATAAACTCATCTATATCTTCTTCCTTTAACGGAGATCCTATCCTCAGATCTCTTTTTACTTTTTTTCCTAAGACACTATTAAAATATTTAGGAGGCAGTCCATATCCGGGTCTTATTGACTTAATATTTTGATCGGAAATACATTCACCTTTCCTTATGTTCTTGATGACAAACAAAGATCTGCGACGATATTTATCTGATTCCCGGACCTCATAGTTAATATTTCCAATTGCTGTTTCAGCTTGTCTTATCTTTTGAACCATTTCTTTAAATTCATCAGGTTCCATTGAAAAAGCTGAATCAATCCCCCCCATGTTACGATCAAGAATAAAATGTTTTTCAACTATTCTGGCTCCAAGGGACACTGCCACAAGAGGAACAATAATTCCACAACTGTGATCGGATACCCCTACTTCTACCTCAAACCTGTTTTTCATGTCTGGGATTGTCAATAAATTAGCTTTATTTATTGTTGCCGGATACTCTGAAGTGCATTTTAGCAGGAATATTTTGTTATTACCTGCATTTCGACATGTATCTATTGCTAATTGTATATCGTCAATATCAGCAACTCCGGTAGAAATAATTACTGGCTTACCTTTGGATGCAATATATTCAATCAAGGGAATATCAGTAATTTCAAAGGAGGCTATCTTATAGATTGCAACTTTAAGGGTTTCTAAAAAATCCACTGCTTCAGTATCAAATGGTGAGGAGAAAAAAATCAGCCCTGAATCTTCAGCAATTTTTTTTAATTGTACTTGCCATTCATAAGGCATTGCTGCTTTTTTAAAAAGTTGCCATGGGGTATAACCTTTCCACAATCCATCTTTCCGAGCAGAAAAGTACCCTGTACTTAAATTAAGAGTTATACTCCCAGGTTTATATGTTTGTACTTTTACAGCATCAGCCCCTGAATCTGCTATAGCTTTAATTGTTTTAACTGTGAGATCAAAATCATTATTATGATTAGCAGAGAGTTCTGCGACTATAAAAACACTTTTCCCAAACATGTTCAATAAATTTTTTCTATTATCTTAACTACCCTGTTAACTCCTTCTAAATCGAGAATTTTCCTGGCTCTGTTTACCAACTCAACTCGTTTCTCTTTATTATAAATAAGATCATCGATAACTTCTGTAAAATCTTTTTTAGTTAATTTATATACTTCTCCAATACTCACAAGAGCTTTAGTTTTTGCTGAAAAAATTAATGCTGCATCAGCATTGCTTTTCTTATGTCCATAAGTAATAATTGGTAATCCCATTAATAAAAATTCATAGGTACTTACACCAAATGCTGAAATAAGGAGATCGTTTTCTATGATCTTTTTATGATTAAAATCAGAAAAAGTGGTATTAACCGGAGTATTTTTTGGTAATAACTCCTTAAAAGCATAATCATTCCCATAATAAAAAGTAAACTTTATCTCCTTATAGTGCTGAATATCTATTATCTCATAGATTTTTTTCAGTGTATTATTCGGATCACTTCCTCCAGTTACTATTCCGATGTGTTTTACCTTTTCTTCTATTTTTTCCTTAGGCTTTAACGAGGACATAATCTCATTTAAGATTAAAAATTCTAAGCCTTTATAAATTCTTGTTGCTTCTGAAAATGATTTAAAGAAAGATTTTTTAACATGTATAGATGGCAAAATAAAAATATCTGCCATCCACCTTGAATCACTTAAATTCTGATAAAATATTACTTTGGTTTTTTTTTTAATTCTATTTATAAATTTTTCATCAAAATCTATAATGCAATCTACATAAAAAACATTAATTCCATTACTCTCAATAAAATCAATTATAAAATTTTCATGATTATATTCTTCCCATTTAAAAGTTTGAAATGGGAAGCCGCTATTAATGGTTTTTTCCCAGAAAGATGAAGCTTTGTAAGAAAAAATTACGTTATGGCTCCTTTTGTTTAAATGAATTGCCAGGTTCAGGCTTCTGTAAAAATGACCCAGACCAACATTGTCCCCGGCATCAACTCTAAATAAAATATTCATTATTATAATTAATCAACAGTACCTATTTGTCTTGCCGGATTGCCAACTACTTTAGCAAAATCAGGCACATCTTTAATAACAACAGCTCCAATTCCGGTAACCGACCATTTTCCTAAAGAAATAAATTCTAATGTTGTAGAATTAGTCCCTAAATAAGCTCCTTCTTTTAATAAAACATCAGCTCCAATGCATGCATTATTGGCCACATAACAATAATTCTCCAGTTTAGCTCCGTGTCCTACTAATACCTGAGCAAATATTTGCACATGATTACCAATTGTTACATTGGGTCCTATTGCCACAAATGGCTGAATACATGTCCCATATCCAATAGTTGAGAATTTTGAGATAACAGCTGTTGGGTGAATAAGAGTAGCAAATTTTTCTTTTGGGATATTTAAGTCAAGTAATTTTGATAAATATTTATAATTATATTTCAGTGAAACAAGAGAATAGAAGAAAAAAACATCAGGATCATTAATAAATTGCTGTACTGTAGAATGATCAATTTTCCCAAGAACAGGACTTCCGTTAATAGGTTCTGTTTCAAAGTCATTCAAAAATCCTATAAGATCCCATTCTTTTTTTCCAGAATTAATATCCTCAACTGTCGATTGCACAACTGTACCATTCCCGTATCCACCTATAATAATTAATTTCTTCATTTCAATTTATTTTTTTCAATAATCTCATGTTTTTTTAAAATGTCTCTGGCAGAGATTAACATTGGTGGACCAATAAATTTACCATCCATTACGGCAACACCTCTGCCTTCTTTATAAGCAATTTCTGCTAATCTGATAATCTCCCTGGCTTCGGATACCTCCTCTACGGATGGAGAAAAATACTTATGTACGAGAGGAATTTCTTTGGGATGAAGCACCAACATTCCTTCAAATCCAAGAATCTTGGCCAGCTTTAAATTTTCTTCCAGTTCCTCCAGGTCGTGTACATTAATATGAACTGTATCTATAGGTATTACTCCGCTTGCTTTGGCTCCCATTGAGATCAAAGCTCTTGGGGTAAAAAGACTTTTCCCGTCCTTATCATGAATACCACCCAGATCAGAAACAAAATCTTCACATCCGAAAGCAATAGCAATAACTCTTTGCGAAGATTTGCATATTTCCTGTACATTCATAACAGCAGAAGCATTTTCAATCAGAGGAATTATTTTGAAAGTTCCAACAGGATATTCTTTCTCATATTCAATGGTCTCTAATAGTTTATCAAAGAAATATATATCTTCACCTTTTTTTGCCTTAGGATACATAAATCCATCAATTCCTTCAATTGTTAATTCATAAATATCTTTAAGAAATTGTCCACTTTCCCTATCATTTACACGAGGAAAAACTACTTTATTGCCGAACTTTTTCTGTTTTACCCATTCTATTATGTTTCTCCTTGCTATCGCTTTATTTTCAATAGGTTGGACAGAGTCTTCCAGATCCAGAAGTAAAACGTCAGCATCTTTGTTGGCTGCACTCTCCATAAGCTTTAAATTATGAGAAGGTACAAACATCAAACTTCTTAACAGGTATTTCCTTTCTGATTTTTTCATAATTATTACTACGTTTTTTTCTTTATTAACACGTTGCGAATAAATTTAATAATTTCTGTTCCGTATTGATTATACCCAACTGTTTCAACTCGCACAATCCCAGCATCAGGGTTAGATTTAGATTCTCTCTTTTCAATGATTTTTGTTTTGGCATAAATAGTATCATTTATAAATACCGGGCCGAGATGATTGATCCCTTCATAATTCAAATTAGCAATAGCTTTACCGCTAATATCAGGAACAGTCAACCCAACAACCAAACTAAATACCAAGGTTCCAACAACAAGAATTTTTCCATATTTTTCTCCCTCACAATATTTTTTATTCAGGTGAACAGGATGATGGTTCATTGTTAATAATGAAAACAGATTATTATCGCTCTCAAATATTGTTTTTGAGATCGCATGGTTTATTACATCTCCTGGGATAAAGTCTTCAAAATAATTACCAAATTTACTTTCCATAATTTTGATATATTTAGTTATAATGTTAACCTCAATAGTTCGTTAAAATAAAATAACGTATCGGCGCTAAACTCTGATTATTAATGACATAGCCAATATTTAAATAAAAAAAAATAACGGACTATTAACACTTAATAGCAGAAATAAAGTTTATATAATATAATAACATTTTGTCAATTTTAAATCAGTTTATTATGTATTTTATATTTTACCTCTGCCATTAGCCAATCCTCTAATGTATCCAAGTCCTGGACTAACATTTGAGGTATTTCAAAGCCAAGCCTTTTACTACCATTTAATCCTGGATCAAACTTCATCCAATAAAACTGTCCGGCATCATGAAAAGTCGGTTCAAGGTCTTGTGTTCTGGTTGTTCTATATTCAGGATAAATAAACTCAGTTTTGTTGTTTATTAATCTAAAAGCTCTTTGAACAGGGTAAGAATAACGCGCCACAGGTCTTACTGAATCAGCATTCTTTTGAATTAATAAATTAAACCCCTCTTTTAGATTATCGATGGTAATAAGAGGAGCTGTAGGTAGAATACAACAAATATTAGTATAAATTTCATTTCGTAATATATAGTATTTCTTTACTTCTTCAACCACCTCAGCCAGAGTAGCAAAATCATCAGAAGTTTCATTACTTCGCATAAAAGGAACCTTGGCACCATACTTAATTGTTATATCAGCAATCTCAGCATCATCTGTGGAAACCATTACTTCTTTAAATAAATTGCTCTTTATAGCTGCTTCAATCGAGTAGGCGATAATTGGTTTTCCTAAGAAACTTTTTAAGTTTTTCCTGGGAATTCGTTTACTTCCTCCCCTGGCAGGTATTATAGCCAGATTTAAAAATTTATTCATAGATTAATTTCACCTATTTTTTATAATAACTTTCAATGGTTCTTATAACATATTCCTGTTCTTTCGCTGTCAAAGTTGGAAACATAGGCAAACTCAAGCATTTGCTGTAATATTCTTCTGCAACAGGAAAGCTGCCTCTTTGCCAGCCAAATTTCCTGTAATAAGGCATGAGATGAAGAGGAATATAGTGTACTTGTGTATAGATGTTGTGATCTCTCAGATAATTATAAAGTTCATTTCTGTTTTCTATTTCGACGATGTATAAATGATACGCATGTCCATCCAGGAAACCTGAATGGCCTTTAATAAATGGTTGTGATGCAAAGGCAGCATCATACGAAAATGCCAGATTACGTCTTAGTTCAAGGTTATTATCTGCTCTTTTTAATTGACTTAACCCTAATGCTGCCTGAAAATCACATAAGCGATAATTAAACCCCAGTTCCTTCATCTCATAATACCACCCGCCATGATTTTCTGTCATTAAATCAAGTTCTCTTGTGATTCCATGAGTTCGTAAAAGAAGAAGTTTTTTATAAAGTGATTCATTATTAGTTGTAATCATTCCGCCTTCGCCACATGTAAGATGTTTAACCGGATGAAAAGAGAAAATTGCAAGATCAGAGTAAAAATCATTTCCGCAATTTTGAATTTTTCCTTTTGAATCCCTGAAATAACCACCAGGGGCATGACATGCATCTTCAATTATCCAGCAATCATATTCATCAGCCAGCCTGCGATAAGCTTCCATATCTACAGGACGACCAGCAAAATCTACAGGGATTATTCCCGCATATGTTCCCTTTGGAGAATTTGTAAGTAATTTCTCTACTTCCTTAATGTCAAGTAAATATGTTTCAGCATTAATATCTGCAAATACCACCTCACCCCCGGCGTAAAGAACACAATTTGCTGTTGCTGCAAAAGTAATTGGAGTGGTGATTACTTTATCCCCCGGTTTAACATTTAATGCCAGAGCACCTAAATGTAGTGCCGCTGTTCCATTGGAAACAGCCACAGCATATTTAACTCCAATATATTCAGAGAAAGCTTGTTCAAATTCAGCAATTTTAGGTCCCTGAGTAAGGTATTCAGATCTCAAGACTTCAACAACAGCATCAATATCATGAGGGGTAATATTATGCCTTCCGTAATGAATTATGCTCATAAATAATGAAATGGTCTAACTAATGTTTGTAATTTAAATTTACTTAAATACTAGCAATAATTTTAAAATTTAACACGCACATTTATTCAATGAATTAAAAATCATGTTTCACATTCTTCCTGATAAGCTCACGCATTTGCTCAACGCTAATCCATTCAGTATTATCTCCGGAATTATAACAAAATCCTTTCGGGACCTCTTTTGCCTTGTAATAATCCATGTATTTTTGTTTTTTTGCTCCGGCCGATAAAATAGCATAATAAGGCCCTATATCAATTGTATAAAATGAATCACTTGAAGTAATCATTTCCTCATGTATCTTTTCGCCGGGTCTAATTCCGACATATTCGAGTCTCGCATTTGGTGCTATTGCCTTTGCCAATATTTCAATGTTATAAGAAGGAATCTTTGGTACAAATATTTCTCCCCCTAAAGCATTCTCAATAACCCATAAAACCATTTTTACCCCTTCTTCCAATGAAATATTAAACCGTGTCATCTCTCTATCAGTAATAGGTATAACGTCCCCATTCTTTGCTTTTTCGATAAACAATGGAATTACAGATCCCCTGGAGCCCATAACATTACCATATCTCACAACTGAAAAGCGAATATCCCGATTACCTCTGATATTATTGGCAGCTATAAATAATTTATCAGACACAAGTTTAGTAGCCCCATAAAGATTTATTGGAGCTGCAGCTTTATCTGTTGAAAGCGCAACGACAACTTTTACATTTGTTCCAAGTGATGCATCGATTACATTTTGAGCCCCATTAATATTAGTTTTAATAAATTCATCAGGATTATACTCTGCTGCTGGCACTTGTTTTAATGCTGCAGCATGAATAATAACATCAATACCCTGACAAGCACGTTTAAATCTTGCATAATCCCTCACATCACCAATAAAAAACCTTACCTGTGGAAATTTATCAGGAGGATATAATTGCGCCATTTCATATTGCTTGAGCTCATCACGGGAATAAATAACCAGGCGCCTAACATCAGTATATGTTGATAAAATAATCTCAGTAAATTTTTTACCAAATGACCCCGTTCCGCCCGTAATAAGTATTGATTTATTATTTAACATAACTTATTTATAAAAAGGAATTAGTTGTTATCAAGTGACCTGATAAATGATATTTTTTTGATAAATTGCAATCTAACCAGTTCTTAACCAGACTTCCAATAGATCTCACTAATTTTTTTTATGAGTATAAATGCAGCCCCGCAAAAAGCACCAATAAAAACGCTCTTAATAAGGATCAACATTCTTCTCGGCTTACTTTTTTGCGCTGGTATCATAACCGGATCTAATACCTTTATAACAGGTGTTTCTTCCTGCACTTTTATTCGCGCTTGTTCTAATTGCTGGGATAAACTATTGTAAACATTAAATACAAGGTTATATTGGTTTAAAAGACGTTGCTCCTCTGCTTCAACTGCAGCTGAAACAATATTACGATTAGCATCATGAAATTGTGCCAACAATAACTGTGTCTCATAAAAATCTTTCCTTTTTTCATCATGTCGTTTTGTAATAAACTCAAGATCTTTTTTGGCTTTTTCAGTTCTATACTTTGTGATATATTCTGTTAGATAATCCAGAGCAAACTGTGCAACCTGTGCAGCAACAATTCGATCCGGAAATTCTGCAGCCACAGAAATAATATTGGTTTTCTGATTAATCTCGATATCAATGTGTTTACGAAGCGTATTTGCAATTTTAACCTGATCAAGACTCATTTGAGGCAACTCATCTAAAAATACATAATTCATTTCATTATTGCCTTCAGAACTTATCCAACCTTTTATTGTCCAGGGCAACCTAATTGTATATTTAACAACAATCGCCCAAATTGATGTTGGCATATAATTTTGAATATAATTATATACACTAATTTTCTCATTATTTTCTTTATTAAGGATCCTTATTTCATGATCCATAAGGCTCATAAAAAATGGAGTACTGTTGAGTACATCAGGATAAAGATTGGGTTGAATGGCATCAGCTCCTTCCTTTAATGGTATAGATACTCCTCCAATTGCACTAAACTGACGTAGGAATTGTGAAGGACCACTTTGATAATCCTTGAGTTCTGGTAAGATGCGTGATTCAGCTTTAAATTGCACAGTACTGGTAAATGCAATCAAAAAACCAATTACTATAAATATGCAAGTTAATTTTATAATTAACCAACGTCCTTGCCATAGATAACGTATTATATCAATAAGATCAAATTCTTTTTGATTATTATTAGTAATGTTTTTCTGCTCTTCCATAAAATAGCTTATTATTTCTGACTAATTATTTAATAGCATTAATCAGTGTCACAATCACCAGTGACATTGATGCGGTTGCACTGAATATCCCGATAGTTTCTGCTGGTGATAATTTTCTTTTTTCTTCCTTAGTCGGAATATATATTTCCGAACCCGGCTCAACCCGTGGATAATTGTTTATAAATAAGAAACTACTTGTCTTATTTACAGTACCATTCGGATAAATGATATATGAGCTGCTCCTTTTTGCATTCTCTGCAAATCCTCCGGCGCGTGCCACATATCTGGAGAAAGATAATCGCTGATCGTATCTAACCGTTGTGGAATATAACACTGCCCCATCGAGACTGACAGTCTGCAGTTGCCTTGGTATAATTAACCGGTCTCCCTCCTGTACAAAGATATCATACTTAGAGCCCGGGTAAGAAAGTATCTGTTGAAGATCAATCCCGATGGCATGCTCCGTTTTCTTTTCTCTTTCCATAAGAAGCGTGTCCCCTGTCATCAGAGCAAGCTCTTGTACCAATTGCTTTTTGGCTGCTTCTACGGCTGTCAACTGCCTGACAAGTCTTGCTCCCGGTTCATAGGCATTCGGAGTAAGTCCTCCGGCACGTTGTACCACGGATGATATTCTTTCTGTTTTTTCTGATAAGGTATATTCCCCGGGAAAATGGACTTCTCCTTCCACTCTCATGCGCATTTGCGTCTGATACCCGGGCGATCTTCTTATGAACACTATATCAAATGGTTCAAGTTTAAAATCCGCTGCATCCTTATCAATCTTTAATCCCCGGCTTATAGGAAACCGGTATATGTCTGCAATTCTATTGGTCGATTGCGTAGCATCAGGATTCTTTACCCTCCGTGCCACTTCTACCACCGACATGGAAGCTGATTCCATTAATCCGCCTGCCTGTATGAGCAGATCCTCAATACATGAATTTTTAATATAAGGATATTTCCCTGGTTTTCTGACTTCTCCAACCACTTCTACCGTTAATTCCTCCCTGAGATCAAAAATGGAGGGAATGAAAACGAGGTCCTCCCTCTTAAGCAAAACCGGATCCTGTTCATTTTGTATATCAGCCAGATTAAAAGAAATTACTTCTACAGTGAGATCTTCCTTCTGACGGTAAATAGCGCCGCGGTTTGGAAAAGCATCCTCCCTTAATCCATCGGCTTTATTGATCAGGTCTGTCAATGTCATTCCCATGTCAAGGGAATATTCCCCCGGACGATACACAGCTCCGGTGATCTCAACCCTGTTCTCAAACTTATTAAGTATGGAATCTACAATGATCCTGTCGCCATTTTGCAGATTGAAATCAGTAAAATCTTCCTTCTTAACATCAATGATTTTGTTTTCACGGTCTGTCTTCCGGATCGCTTTAACAGAGTTTGTATAGGCATTGCCGCTAAAACCCCCGGTAAATCTTATCAGATCCGAAAGACTTTCGTCTGGTCGGACTTCATAAAAACCTTCACGTTTTATTTCCCCCACAATTTCAACACGGTCCTGAAAGGGCCTGATAAAGATCACATCCTGATCCTGTAACCGGATGTTGCCGGTTACTTTTCCATTTAATAAGAACTCATAAAGATCAATTTCAGCTATTATTTTATTGTTACGAATGAGTTGTATTTCTCTCAGTGAACCGTTGATTGCAGGTCCGCCTGCAAAATAGAGGGCATTGAAAACAGATGCAAAGGAGGGCATAGAATAAGTGCCCGGAACAAATACATCTCCGACCAGGTTAACCTTTATGCTCCTGACATTTCCAAGGCTTATACTTAAATATGTATTGGGAACAGTGCCGGAAAGACCCGAATATATTTTAGTAAGCTCCCTCTTAAGTTTGGCATAGGCCTCATTAATAGTAAGGCCGGTAAGAAATACCGGTCCTATCCCGGGGATAATGATAGCTCCCTCCGGACTTACTAATTGAGTATATGTCATTTCCGATACACCCCAGATATCTATGATCAGTTCGTCTCCGGGTCCAAGCTGATAATCAACGGGTGTCGGAATATTTAAAGCAGGTTCGAATGAAATCTTTTCGTTCCGGAATAAACTGAGTCCGAAAATTCTATCTTCCGGCTTTATTTCTTCCGGCTTTTCTTCCATTAACAGAAAGTCAAAAAAATCAAGTTCTTCCGCTTCTTCTTTCTCTATTCTGCCGGGATATCGCTGCCGGTACAACAGTGAATCTGCGTCTCCGGTATATGATCTCAGCCTTCCCCTTGCTGTTTCCTGCCCCTCGTAAGAGGTGCTTTTTGCCTTGTATTCATTGATTCTTTTTCTGAGTTCATTTATCTGGGAAGGTGACATACCCCTGACCAGGGCCATCTGTTCCAGGTCACTTTCGGTCATACCTGTTTTTTCCAGGCGGTCGATCAGTTCTCTGATCTGTGAATCCGTAAGATTTTCGATTTTCACCCTGCCGATATCAACAGGCAGGTCATTTCTCTGGGCCAGCATCCCTGAAGGAAGAAGTATACATAATAATACGTATAAAGTCTTTTTCATTCTCAGTAGTTTAAGGATAGTTTTTTAAATAATATAGCAATCCTTTTGACGGATCAGTCAAGTAACGAATATAAGGGTTTAAATATTTTATACAAAGTTAACAGATTAATGAAATAATTAAACTTTCATAATATTACCAAAAATTCTTACAGCCCGCAATGCGAAATAAACTCATAATGTAAGAATCAATTTATTAAGAGATTCTATATCCCCTTCATCACAAAAAAGACTGTATAAAAATGACAATATCGGTAATTTATCCACACAATTAGCAGTAATTGCCTGATTATATACTATTTCTATAGATCCCGACCCTTCTACCAGTACATTATGTTTATTCCTCTTATCATAAAATCCTTTGCCGACAAATAGTCCGAAAGTTCTGTTTCTGCTATTATCATTCAATCCAGTCAATGGCAGAATCAGTAAATTTCTTATCAATAATAAATATTTCGTTTTTTTGATTTGAACTCAGGGCATGTGCAATGGCTTTACCAAAAGCGCCATAACCAAAAAGATAAATTACGTTTGTCATATTTGAAAACTCAGTCTGATCAAGGGGATAATACCTCGGAACAGAAGGGCAACTGGTTAATTTTTTAAATTTTGCCCAAAGTTAGAAAAGTTTTCAGGAAGAGATAAAGGAATTAATTATAATTTAAAATTCATAAAACTGATTGCATCCCAGGGAAAATATAACAGCCATTCAAATAAATGCCTGATTTTTGACTATAGTATGCTTCCTAAGACAGGCAGGTATAATGAAATGATATCCGCGGGATGAGAGGGCGTATGAGATGATCAGAAGATGGCTACCGCAAGATTCGCCAGGGCAAAAAGCAGCTTAACTGAAAATGGAAATGCTAAAATGTTGATATCCTATAATATAGCATGTAAAGCAAAATAATAATTTGATTTTATGTGCATTAAAAATAAGTGCGAAATTTTAATTAAATTTACTATCAGTGGTTTAATCAAAAACACATAGTATTTCCTTGTGAACATATTAATAAACAATGATTTAACTAATAATATTCGATGATGAATAAATTTGTAAAACGACTTTCGCAACTAACAAAGCAGCGCGAAAAATTAATACGTCGTAAAAACAGGAAAATAGTTCCAGGGAATGGAATATATTTCCGTTACAAATATCCTGTAATTACAGCCAATCACATACCTCTCCACTGGCGATATGATTATGACCAGAAAACAAATCCATATTTTATGGAAAGACTGGGGATAAATTCAACTTTCAATGCCGGGGCGATAGAGATGAACGGGAAGGTTCTTCTTGTAGTCAGAGTTGAGGGATATGACAGGAAATCCTTTTTTGCCATAGCAGAGAGTAAAAATGGTATTGATAATTTCCGGTTTTGGGATAAGCCGGTAATATTACCCGAAACAGAAATATCTGATGTGAATGTATATGATATGAGGCTGACAAAACACGAAGACGGGTGGATTTACGGGTTATTCTGCACTGAAAGGAAAGATACTTCTGCTCCGGCAGGTGATACATCTACAGCAGTTGCACAGTGTGGTATTGCACGTACAAAAGATTTAATAAAATGGGAGAGATTGCCTGATATGGTTACGAAAAGCGGGCAACAAAGAAATGTTGTTTTACACCCTGAATTTGTAAACGGAAAATATGGATTATATACAAGACCACAGGATAGTTTTATAGAACCCGGATCAGGTGGGGGTATAGCATGGAGTTTATGTGACACAATGGAAAAGGCTGAGATCAATAAAGAAATTATTGTGGATAAAAAGGTTTATCATACAATTAAAGAGTTAAAAAACGGACAGGGTCCCCCTCCCCTGAAAACTAAGGAAGGCTGGCTGCATTTAGCTCATGGAGTAAGAAACTGTGCCGCCGGCTTAAGATATGTGTTGTATTTATTTATGACTGATCTGAAAAAGCCTGAAAAAGTAATTAAAAGACCCGGCGGTTACTTTATTGCGCCCGAGGGTACAGAGCGAACAGGGGATGTGTCAAATGTGGTATTCTCTAATGGATGGGTGGCCCGAAGCAATGAGGAAGTTTTGATCTATTACGCATCATCGGATACACGACTGCATGTGGCTGTATCATCAATAAACAGACTTCTTGATTATGTTAATAATACGCCGGAGGACAAACTCATATCTTTTGAATCGGTAAAAACCAGGATACAACTTATTGAAAAAAATCAGGTGTTATTAAAAAAAAGAAAAAATATATTATCCATGATGTAATTTTCTCTCCCCACCAAAATTATTAAAACTCTGGTTTTTCAGGCTTCATCAAGTTTATTCCACCAGTATTTTTTTAAAAAGTATGAAGTTACAATTACAATAAATGCTGATATAATCCATCCCTTTGTTTCTTTGATAACTATAAAAGCAGAAAGTGCAACCAGACTTGTCTGCCATATAGTACCAATAAAAATATTAAACATATCTCTTTTAAATGTAGTATTTTTCCTGAAAGCAGGGGTTTCTCTGAGTACTTTTTCCAGAACAGGTTTCCAGAAACCCCATGGACGTACATCGCGGTAAAATGAATTAAGTATTTTTTCATCGGTTGGTCTGGAAAGATATGTCCCAAGTAGGCAGCCTGCAAGTGATATCATCAATAAAAACGGGAAAAAGTATAGCATATTTTTATCTGCCACAAAGAGAGGCATTATCAGCGCAGGAATAAGACCTGAGACCATTCCCCAGAAATAGCCGTTACCATTTAATCTCCACCAGTACCATTTAAGAACATTTGACACAACATAACTACCATAAAGAGCAGAAACAATCCATTTAAGGACCGAGTCCACATTTTTGGCATAAATGCCAAGTATTATACTTACTGAAACCATGGAGATGCCAACGATATAACTTATTCTGGTCAGTTTTTTCCCTTTTGACTGTGGATTAATATATTTCAGGTACAGGTCATTTATAATATAAGCCTGAGCTGCATTAAGAGTTCCTGCAAAAGTTGACATGAATGCAGCAATTAATCCTGCCAGTAACAAACCAAGTAATCCGGACGGAACAAATTCACTGATCGAAGAAGGTAAGATCTGTTCAAAATCAATTTTTCCGGCAACAATAAGGTTCAGCCTATCATAATACAATAATGCCAGAACTACAAAGCCGGTAATCATAAGATAACGGAAAGGCAGCAGGATGACTGAAACGGAACCACTCATTTTTGCAGCTTCTTTGGGCGAACGTGTCGCTAAGATCTTCTGCATATCGTAATTTGGCGCAGGGCCTGCAGCGCTTACCAGTATCCCTTTAAATAATAACATCATCATAAACGCTGAAAAAACAGAATAACCATCGTTTTCAATTACATTATTGACCTGAGGGATTATCTGCGACCAGTCCAGATCCAGCTTCCAACCGAAAAAAGGAGAAGTCCAGCCGTCAGGAACATTTAAACTACCGCTGCCCAATGCTGACATGGCAATAATGGCAATAACTACAGAAGACACAGTCATAATGAAATATTGGATAACATCTGCCCAGACAATACTTACCATTCCGCCAAGAATGGCATAAAAAGTTGCCACAAGAGTGAATGCAATACCATATAAATGTGGAATATAATATGGATCAACTATATCGGCAGAAAAACCAAGTAATGAACAAACAGTTTCCCAAGGAAGGAAAATAACCAGAAATTTTCCCAGGCCGACGAAACCATAAGCAAGAAATCCCAGGCAACCGATAAGAGCATATATCACAACAATATTATGCGACAAACGTCCTTCTCTCCCTGATCCAAAGCGTATATTAATCCATTCAGCCCCTGTAGTAGCATTTGACCTCCTCAGCCAAACAGATAGATAAACCATTAGAAATATCTGGTTAAAAACCGGCCATAGCCATGGAATCCAGATGCTTTTTAATCCGTATATGAAAGTAATTGCTACCAGCCACATAGTTCCGGATATATCAAACATGCCGCTGGCATTTGACAATCCCAGCATATACCAGGGAAGGCGGTTCCCACCTAATAAATATTCGCCCTTGTTTTTTTCAGCCCGTTTTTTTAATATAATTCCAGTGAGGCTGATCGCAATTATATATATCAGTATAATTATGAGATCAATGGGTTTTAACTTCATACTCAAAGGTTTTAACTAAAACCAAATGTAATAAAAAATTGATTTGGCAGTGAGGAGTTTATTTATTTTGGCATATCATAATTGTATGTATGTGCAATATTAGTATTAGTTTTTAATACTCCCTGGTTCGTAATATCTTTATAACATGCTGACAATGAGAGTTTTGTTCGTTCATTACAGCATTGTGCTTCCTGTTGATTATCAACACTTTGCGTCTTTGCGTTTTTTTTAATTTAACGAACTATTGTGAGTCTTTACTCTGCATATTATTCATATCTTTGATAATATATAAACTGTAAGGGCGTGAGTATACTTTACAGAAATAATAAATTAATTTTTACGGTTCCTCTGTTTCTCCTGTTTTCAGAAATATCAGGACAGAAGATACGATTTGATCATATTACAGTTGATCATGGTTTGGCTAACAGTAAAGTATATCAGATTTATCAGGATTCAACAGGATTTTTATGGTTTGCTACAGAAGACGGTCTGAGCCGTTATGATGGATCCGCATTCAGGAATTATTATCACAACAGCCAGGATACAAACAGCATAAGAAGTAATATTATCTTTAACATATGCAGAAGTGAAGAGGATAATTTCTGGCTCGCCACTTATAATGGTATTGACAAATATCTGGCAGATCTTGATATTTTTCAACATATCCCGGTTTACAATGATCTGTCAGCAACAATATTCCCGCAGGTCAATCACATCATAAAGGATAAAGATCAAAGATTCATAGCCTCTTCTAATCTTGGTTTGTTTGTTTATGTCCCCGGAGAGGAAGCTTTTTTCCCATTTCATCTTCAGGGATTGGATAAAAATATAATCGGCGATAATATTTCATCAATTTTTCAGGATAGAGAAAAAAATTACTGGTTTGGAACTTATGATAAAGGTATTTTTTTGTATGAATATGATAGAAAAACATTTAGGAAGGTCAGTTATTACTCCGGTAACAGGGATGCTTTTGAAAAAAATAAGATAATTTGTATTTATGAGGATAATGAACGAACTATCTGGATCGGAACTGAAAAAGGCCTGTTTTCATTTTTACATACAGGTAGTATTCAGCGTTACCTCCCTGTCGCCGGAAATTCAGAATCATTACCACATCCAAGTGTTCCGGGTATTATGGAAGACTCCAGAAACAGGCTTTGGATTGTAACCAACGGAGGTCTGTCGGTTTTCAACAGAAAAGATAATAGTTTTATAAATTACTTTCATGATGATCATGATTTAAGTTCATTGAATAACGATGGATTATCCTGTATTTATGAAGATTCACAAAATAATATATGGATTGGAGGTACTGAAGACGGTTTGAATATTATAAGAAGTTCATTTATAGAATTTAATAATATCCGAAGGATACCAAATAGTGAAAAAAGCCTTAACTGCAGTTACGTAACCTCTATACTCGAAGACAGGAATGGAGATCTTTGGATAGGCACCAATGGTGGAGGAATAAATCATTATAACAGGCAGGCAGATAAGTTCACATTTTACTTGACCTTAAATAACAAGACTCCTGTACCAGGCGATGTAATTCAATGCATTTATCAGGATCATGAAAACAATCTCTGGTTTGGCACATATGCTGATGGTTTAAATTTTTATAACCCTGAAAATGGTACTTTTAAAAATTTTCAGAATGACCCTAAAAATAAAAAAAGCATCAGTAATAATACGGTTAATCATATTATTGAGGATTCACAAAATCGCTTGTGGATTGCGACACATGGAGGATTAAATCTTTTCAACCCTGCTGATGATAGTTTTTCATACCTCAAAACAGGAAATTCCGAAGCAGGTAAAAGTATACCAGATGATTTTCTTACTTTTTTAATGGAAGATAGTGAGGGGTTATTATGGATTGGAAGCTGGGACGGATTAATTGTATATAATCATAATACAGGTAAGGTATTAAATTTCTTATGTGATAATAAACCGGGAAGTATCTCTGATAAGGCAATTTTATCGATTCATGAAGATATAAAAGGAAGTATATGGATTGGCACAAGAAATGGGTTGAATTTATTTCTTAAAGGGGAAAAGAAATTTAAAACATTTTATACCGGAGATGGTCTGCCAAATAATACTATTAACGGTATTCTTGAAGATTCCAGGGGTAATCTGTGGTTAAGTACAAACAAAGGGTTATCAATGTTTAATGTGGAAACCGTCCGTTTTATTAATTTTGATGTAAACGACGGCCTTGTTGGAAATGAATTTCATCGTGCCAGTTATTTCAAGTGTAACAAAGGTGTTTTATATTTCGGGAATAAAAAAGGTCTGGTTTATTTTTCTCCTGATAAATTTCAGTCGCAAAATATTTCATTTCCTTTGGTATTAACAGGTCTCTATATTTTCAACAGAGAAGCCCGCCCCCTTCAGGAAGAATCACCCATACAAAAATCCATTACCAGTGTGAATGAAATTGCGCTTACCCATTCACAGTCCTTCATTTCTTTTGAATTTGCATCACTTAATTATGTTAATCCTTCCAAGGACCGATATTCCTGTTTTCTGGAAGGATATGATCCTACATGGAATGAGACAGGTAATCAGAGAAATATTTCTTACAAGAATATACCACCTGGGAAATATGTATTTCATTATAAGGTTGAAAACAGTATTTGCAATTTTGCGAGACAGAGAAGTATACTCGTCAGTATTACTCCCCCTTTCTGGATATCTTTTCCTGCCTATCTAATTTACTCTTTATTGTTTCTCCTTATATTATTTTTTATTTATAAGTACATTCACTCAAAATCCTTATATAAAAGAAGTCTCTTAATTGAACGGCTGGAAAAACAAAAAGCAATAGAGATCAATCAAAGTAAGCTTCAGTTTTTTATTAATATTTCACATGAATTTAAAACACCTCTCACTCTTATTCTTTCCCCTCTGGAAAAAATAATTCAGAGTGGGAAAAGAATATCGGATGAAGAAAAATCAAATTTGAGTTTATTAATTTATAATAATGCAAAAAGGCTTTCAAGACTCATCAGTCAGATAATGGACCTGAGAAAAATAGATACGGGCAATGCTAAACTGGAAGCTTGTGAGGTTGATATTGTCCGGTTTACTAAAGAAATATTTATCAGTTTCAATGAACAGGCAAAAGAGCATTTGATTGATTATTCCTTTAGCTGCCATTATACCTGTTTACTTATTTGGATAGATCCGGAGAAATATGAAAAATCGGTTTTTAATTTACTCTCGAATGCCTTTCGATATACCTCTGATGGTAAAACTATTTCTTTATCTATTGATAAAGCTGATTCTGATGAGATCGGCAAGTCAAAATTGCCTGCTGATAAGGATTATGTCAAGATAACGGTAACGGATACAGGATCAGGTATACCGGATGAACTGCATGAAAAAATATTTCAGCGCTTCTTTACCTGGCCAACAGAAAAAATAACAAATCCAACAAGTTCAGGAATAGGACTTTCCTTAGTACGCGATTTTACAGAACTGCATAATGGCAAGGTCATTTTTTCAAGTAAAAAAGGTGAAGGAAGTATTTTCAGTATTCTTCTGCCACTGGGTAAAGATCATCTTAAACCAGGAGATATAGTAGAAAGAAATGATACATATCATATTACTTCCCCGGATATAATTAACCCTACAGAAAAGTTCCCAAGAAGAAAAAAAAATATTTTGACGGAAGAACATCATGGAAGAAAAATTCTAGTTGCTGAAGATAATTATGAACTCAGGAATTATATTCTTGATAACCTGGAGAATACCTATGATGTTTATGAGGCAGCTGATGGGATGGAAGCACTTAAGATGGTTTATTCTGTTCTTCCCGAACTTGTAATCAGTGATATAATGATGCCGGGGATGAGCGGCATAGAGCTTTGCAGAACAGTAAAATCGGATGTTAAAATCAGTCATATACCGGTTATTCTTCTCACAGTTTTAAATAATACCGATAATGAAATTGAAGGTCTAGAAAGCGGAGCGGATGATTACATTTCAAAGCCTTTCAGCATGCAGTTACTTCAATCAAGAATTGCAAATTTGATCAACAATCGTAAGGCTCTGATACGCAAGTTTATGATGGAAGCAAATTTTGATCTGTCTTATATCGCACGAAGTCATACTGACGAGAAACTCTTTGCAAGGATTCACGAAATAGTTGAAAAAAATATGTCGAATTATGAATTTACTGCTGAAGAATTTTCGAGGGAGATTGGAATGAGCCGAAGTAATCTTCATATTAAACTCAAGGCCCTAACAAACCAATCGACTACAGAATTCATCAGGACACTAAGATTAAAAAAATCCGTTTTGTTACTCGCAGAAAGTAATCTTAACATTTCAGAAGTTTGTTATAAAGTTGGATTTAACAATATTTCATATTTTAACCGTTGTTTTAAAAAGCAGTTTGGTAAAACTCCCACCGATTTTATGGGGAAGAATTAGGAAAGCGGAACGCGAAGACGGATTAAACTTTCCTCTTATAAAAAACCGTCAGGGAACATTCAGTCGATTTATAATTTCAATACACATTCTGGTATTATGATAGGGGCATTTCCAGAAGCCGGCTTTTTCATAACTTAAAATTGGTTTTTTTTCTTTATCGAGGCGGAAGTACCATTCTCCATATTTTTTATCCACAAAATATTTCCCCGTAAATTCACTCAGTTTTTTTGCCAGACTGAGGTATTTATTATTGCCTGTGATTTGAAAAACATTTATAAGTCCTACTATTCCCTCAGCCTGAACCCACCATTCGAATTCTCCCTCAGGGTATAACTTTTCATTGTATTCATAAGGAATCCCTCCATCCGGATTTATTGCAGGGATAACAGATTCAGCTATTCTAACAGCAATTTCTGTGTATTCTTTACTTAACCGGTGATTTTTTATTTTCGCTGCTGCTTCATAAAGGAGCCAACTTCCTTCAATATCATGTCCGTATGATATTTTATTTGATTTTATTTTCCACTTTTCATCAAAAAAAAGATTAAAATGGTAAGTGCCCGGATCAATTATATAACTTTCGAAAATTTGCAGTAGATTTTTAATTCTGGTTTTCAGGAAAGAATTGTTCCAGACTTTATAAAGATTAGTATAAGCCTCGAGAATATGAAGATGGGTGTTCATAGTCTTTTTTTCATTCATATCTTTTTCACTCAGACGGGAATCTTCAGCTAATTCCCAGTTTCCTGAAAATGCTTCGAAATATCCATTGTTTTGAGTATCATAGGCTATTTCTTCAAGAAGATATAAAAGTTCCTTTGCTTTTTCGAGCGCATAAGCATTTCCAGTAGAATTATAATATTCAGAAAGTCCATATATTACAAATGCCTGGGCATAAATTTGTTTTTTACGGTCAACCACATTACCATTTGAATCTATGCTCCAATAATATCCATTATTTAAATTATCATAAAAATATTGCGTAATTATCCTGTAAGCATTATGAGCAATTTTAATATGAGCTGGTTTCTTTTTGTAACTATACAATGCTGAAAAAGTCCATAACACCCTTGCATTCATGATTAATCCGACCGGAGCATTTCTATCAGGCAAATTACCGGTATCTACACTACCTGGAAAAATTCCGGAATCATTAACATTCAAGTGGTATTCCCAGAAAGGTATTATTATCCGGTTTAACTGGTTATGGGCAAATTCTATAAGATTATTAATAGTTTTTGCGGAAGGGTTCATTTTCAGATTCTAAACTATATATATCGGGAAGATTTTCCTCAAATAATGTAAAACTGTCGGCAGCAAATTTGACAAAATCGGCTGCAGAAATCTGGCCGGGATAAGGGGCATAGAAATGTTCGGGGCGATCATTTCTCCAAACCATAATGTAAGCTATTCTGCGAGCGATAGTGTCGGTCTTTAAAGGTTCAAGAAGGTGTTCTGTCCACCAGTTTGAAATTGGAATTCTTTCCAATCCGGTTTCTGTAAATGCCGGAATTTTATTCATTCGTTCTGCCAAAGAAACAACTATTCTCAATTCATTAAGGGCTGCAGGTATTTTTTGAATTGATGAAAAATAGTGATAATTATCATAGCCTAAAATATCGACATATTCAGTACCGGGGAAACGTTTCAGGTAATTTTCCTCTGTTCCGAAAATGTCAGGTGAATAGGCATACAATAAATTATGAATTTTTTTTTCATTTTTCAGATAGTTTACTGTAAACCGGTAGAGCAGAATATATTCTTCATCGGTGCAGTGTCCGTTACCCCACCAGAACCAGTGGCCGTTGGATTCATGGAAGGGACGGAAAATAACCGGAATTAGTACTCCTTCTCTGGTCTTCAGATCTCTGAAAAACTCTGCCACAAGATCCAGTTTTTCTTTATAAAATTCATGTTTCTCTCCTCCCGGGAGGATTGCATTCACAGCTTTTGTAACATCCCATGTACTTCCTCCGCTGACAGGATTGTCGGTATGCCAGCTGACTGTATTTATTCCTCCTCTTTCATATGCACTACGTATCCAAAATTTCATCCTTTCAAAATTAACAGTATCGATATTAACTTCACTTCCAATTTTACCTATATCCCATCCATATAAAGCAGGAAAATATCCGCAAACATCATGAACATCAGATCTTAAATCTTCGTTTTCCCATCCAATTCCATAAGCAGTGGCATCCTGATGACCAAATAATATAAAATCCGGCGCCAGTTTCTTTAAATTATAAAAAAGCGCAAAAGTTTCCGGGGTTGCATTAGCATCTGCAAGAATCAGATTATCAGGTTTATTCTCTGATAAAATATCTTCTTTCCTTTCTGTATTTTGAATGCACGAAAAAGATGTGAGGCTGATTAACAGAAAGACACTAAATGTTGACTTCATTGTATTCCTATTTTTTGAAAAAAGGTCTGATAGGTTTTCTATTGCATTTTTCCTGATATTTTAACTGCCGTGTATAAAATAAATATCCCGGGAGTTAATAAAAATCAATTATAGTAAGAGGCTGCCCAAAAAGGCTCTGTGAACCTTTGATTCATCCATACGTTTGCGCTGACAGAGTGTCGCCTATAGTTTCAGGCGCTTACGCTAAAGCTGTGATACCATGCGATCAGCCCTCCTGAACAAGCTCTGGCCTTTGGTGAAAAACGAAACGCCAGTATCTCTTCCTTTTCAGACAGCCTCTTCTATAAATAATAGTTTAATAAATAACAACTTTCCTGGTTATCTTCTGCCCTTCAATATGAATCTGAAGTTGATATATGCCTCCTGAAAGATTCGAAAGATCGATGATCCTGTGGCCTGACATTTCGTTGTTTGTCAACAACAGCCTGCCATTAAGATCATACATATTGATTAGTGAATTTTCAGGAACCATTACATTAACAAATCCATTTGTCGGATTGGGATATATCCTTATAGAGCTTTCAATATGGTTAGAGACATTGGTGCCAATATCCCTGCCAAAAACCTGAAATTCCCAGAAGGAATAACCCCATTCAGTATTAAACCGTTCTACGCCTCTGAACCCAATGTATCTCGCAGTTAGCGAAGGAGTAAATTTGATTATTTCTTTTCCGCCTTTTCCTTCGTCTTCAGTAAATGCCACTACCCATTCTTCTTCTATAAATGAAACAGGTGTTTGATCCGTAAGGAAATACCATGTTGTAAGGGTATTTTCATTGGTAGCATAAACAATTTTATACTTTTTAGCGTAAGCCGCTTCCCAGTCAATAACCAGACTGTCTATCAGGAAATCCTGAGTAAGATCAACAATAAACCACTCATCATTTGAACCTGAGGCTCCCAGTGCTGAAGCAAAACGTGTTGTAGGATCTCCATCGAGAGCATTGGATGCTTTCCGGGCATCGCTTTCAGCAGATGAGGTTTTTACATCACGTCCAAGGGATTTATTTCTTGTATCAACGATATACACCCTGAAAGTTGTTTTGGATGTTTTACCACCGCTGTCTTCTGCTTTAATGGTAATCAATGTTTCACCCATTGCGTTGGGAGGGAAACTCAGGTTAAGCGAATAATCCCCTCCGATTGATGGAGTAACAACAGCAGGATTGGAATTTGACTCAATTGTGTAAATAAGTATTCCGCCGTCTTCCTTGTCGAAGAAAATCGTATCAAGCCTCACAAATCCCAGGGAATCCCATGCTTCCTCTTTTGGCCAGACCATAAACAGGGGAATTGATTTTTTCACATAAGGTGAACTGTTCTGATCTCCTGAAATAATAAACACATCTTCACTGTATTTTGATGCTATGAGCTCAGGTCCTTTTTTATAATTAGGCCATGAACCCTTATCATCACCCGGAGTTTCAAAATATTTCCATGCCATCAATCCTGCATATCCTGAATTATAAGCACCCTCATATGCTTCCTCAATAGTAAGAGCTCCAATATCAACATGTGAGAATTCTCCGATAATCACAGGTTTATCTGTAAGGCCTAAACTTGTAGGAGTATTTGTAAAGGGATTGGGGCCGCTTCCATAATAATGTGCTGTATAGAAATCAAGAATTCCGTCATTATCACCACCTGCTGCTATTAAAGCAGCATCACTATACCAGTTATTAGTACCCTGACAGGTGTTAAAGCTCAGAGCGCCGCAGGTAACAGGTACAGTGTGGTCGGTACGATGAATTGCCCCGGCCTGGAGGTTAATGAAACTCTGAATCTGTGCTTGTGTCGGGCGGTATTCAGCGGGGGCATCGGGATAACTTCCTGTCAGGAGCTCCGGTTCATTTACGATCTCCCATGCCAGAATCGCAGGATGTCCTTTCACTGCTTCCACCAAAGGAATAAGAGCATTGTCAATATAAGCATTTGTATAAACAGGATCACTGATAAGCTTGTAGTTCCTTTCATAATTTGCTTCACCTGCATTGCTTTTCAACAAGTTATGTGACCATAGACATGGTTTTAGAAGAATATTACGTTCCTGTGCCAGATCCAGAGCACGTTTAACCGCATCAATGGTCTCGGTTTTTATTCCCGAGCATTTACCTTCCTCATCAAACTCCGGAGTATTCAGGGTGTGTGTATGAAGCCACCAGCGAACTGCATTAACGCCTGAAGCAGCCATATCATCCAATGCCTGAATGTATTGAGGTTCATGAGCAGTGAACCCTAAGAGCTCAACCCCTCCATATTCAAGCCATGCAAGGTTCATGCCGTTAACAAAATATTTCTGTTTGCTAAGCGTAGTAAGCCTGTTCATCTGAGGAATGGTATTCCCAATGGCAAACCAGTCAATCTCCACATTACAGGTAAATGCGCTGTTGGCATTAAAGAAAAATGAAATTTCCTGTATCATGGCAAGGTCATAAATATCCACACCTGGCTCCATAGTTGCTCCAATATCTATGGAATAGATTTTAAAATAATCTGAAGCAGAGATATTAAGAACAGGATGACCCAATGATCCCCAGGCATCCCAGACACCATTTGCGTCGCCAAATTTAATAGTCATTGGAAATGCTTTCTCTGATTTCATCCTGAACATAATCACAGAGTTCTCACTAAGATCGAGCGGCGAATCCATAAATTTAAGCCCGAATGATTTCCAGCTGGAAGCTGTGTTGCAGGCAATTTTCAGCATCCCGTTTTCTTCTGTAAGTACATAGTTTGTTTCTCCATAATCACTCCAGGGTTCATCATTAACCAACACATCATCCTCAAAGTCATCGTAGAATCCTTTTATTGACTCAGTACCCTGCGCAACATAACTGCCAATAGCTATAAAATCATAATCGACATTCAGAGTCTGTCCGGTATTCTTATTTGCATTATAATACAGATACACTTTACTTATTCTCGACATGTCATAAAGATCTGTTCCTTCTTTGGTGGCAGCCAGATTAAAAGTATAAGTGGTAAAATGAGGGGTTTCATTTACCACGAAGTAAGGATGTGGCCATGAGTCTGCCACTCCATCCTCATCTTCAACCTTTACCCACAGATCAATAGTTTCGTCAGAACGAATCCTGAATACCATATCTGAATTTGATGTAAGGTCGATAGGAATTCCGGGTTCAATGCCAAAAGATTTCCATTCGGTGGTTCCGTCATCCACGAAAGTGGTTTTCAAAATCCCGTCTGATTCCACCAAATTATACACTTCATCATAGTCCTTTATTTTTTCAGACAGGACTTCATCAGTGAAATCATCATAAAATCCGGTATATGGTTTTTCTACATCTGTAGTGGAAGAGCCGATAGCTATAAATTCAAATTCAACATTACCCTGGAAACCATTTTGAGCATCAAAATAGAAATATATTTTTAAAACATTTCCAAGATCATACGTATCTTCAGCTCCATAATTTGCTTTAAAATCAAAAGTATAGGTTTTAAATCCCGGACTGAGAGTAACATTAAAATTCGGATGCGGCCAATTATCTGCAACACTCCCGTTATCTTCCGGTTTCACCCATAATGGGAAGGCTTTATCCGTTTTAATGCGCATTTTCATAACTGCATTGGTAAGATTCATTGGCTGTGGAAATTCCAGTCCAAAGGATCCCCAGGCTGAAACATTCACAGTCATTTTCATTTTACCATCCTCTTCAGTAATGCCATGTTTGGAATCGTAATCATTCCAGAAGGATGACACTACTTCATCATCGAATTCATCGAGAAATCCGACACGTGTAAATTGTTGTGCCCTGGTTGGAGTAATCAGTGCTGCAAACAGGATTAACAATAAAAGACTTTTAGTAGATTTTAATGATACCATAGTTTAATGTGTTTGGTTTATAAAAAAATTTGCCAGAATAAATAGAACAATAAGAGAGTGTGAATGAGATGCATGAGCAACTCATTAGTATGCCGGACCTTCAGAGAAGGTTATGTAATCCATGTTTATCTCAAGGCTTTCGCCTGCAGATGCTGAGCCTGTTGTCACAAGTAATCCTATAGATGAGAGCTTTGAGAAATCTATTTTTCGCATTGCACCTGATTCAGGTACTGTTTGTGCCCTAAGGTTTACGGACATACGCTGCCATTTCCCACCAGTGGAGATTTCTCCAAAATTTTTTATGAACCGGGTTGTTCCTTCATAAGCAACGAGCTGTAAAAATCCTCTTTCACTACCGGTATTAACCCATAAATTAACATGGGGTGCATTCATATATTGCGGATCTGTAAATGGTCCGTTATATTTTATTTCACCAATGACTTCATTTTGTTTTGCTGCATTGTTAATTTTTACCGTCTGGTAACGCTCTCCTTCGAACGGAGGAATAGCAGATATGTTAATGCCTGATTCAAAGGTTGACAAAGGAGTTCCGGTAACCATAAACCGGTTAATGCCATCTTCAAAGATGAACATTGTATCCGTTATTAAAGAAGGCCCGTCAGTAATCATTACTTCATCAAGGCTGATTTCGAAATAACTACCGCTTGGGATATCACCGGTAGTATACCCAATTTTAATATACTCAAACGCCCCGTTTACATTAGGAACTCTGGGACCGGGGCCTTCCCATTTTTCCCATCTAAGATCTTCCATTCTGAATGACATCCATTCCCATCCTTTATTTAGATATTGAAAATCCAGCATATCATGTGTACCATATTTTGTTTCTTCCTGCATCATTTCCAGTTGAAAATACCCTTTGTTATTATTGGTATTGATAAGAAAAGTAAAATGAGGATCATTTAGATTGCTAAGGTCTATTGCACCTCCGCCCTGAACATTTTCTCTTTTCAGTTCACCCAGGTATGCCCAGGAAGCGCCTCTGTCTGTTTCAGGTGTAACTGGTACTATATCGAGTATTACCGAGAAGAAATTTGATCGGATTTTATTAACTCCTTTATTTTCGGCAAGGTTTATACCAGCCTGGGCAACTGTTCCAAATTGTGCAGCCTTATTATCGAACAATGGTATCTCACCATCGAAATCCCAGAAAATAATAGGTGCTACCGGATCAAAAGGTTGAGGATCAATAACAGGAATAGGTTTTGATATTCCTCCGGAAGGTAGTAAAATTCTGATTTCGGAATCAAAAGGGATAAACTGAAGACGGACAATAGAGTCGGGTATATTAATCCCCACTGTAAGTAAAACTATTTCTGTTTCAGAAGCATTGTCATCCTTTACCTGCAGGGTAACATCTGTTTGTTCTCCAAATATTCTTACCTCCTTGATAAGATCAATATTCAGTCCGGAGAGTTTGAATCTTCTTTCTCTTTCGATATTTTGAGGAAGAACAAATATACCTACAGGGGGATAAGTGGGTTCAAAGATATCCTGTGTTTCCTGTCTATAATCGTATACATTTTCAACGACCAGAGGTCCTTTTACAATTCTACGGGGAATCATGAAACGGATTGTATCGGTGAAGATCATTGTGTTAGTGATCTCATCAAATCGCCCTATGGTGTCTTTAAGCAAACTGAATGTCTGTACATGAGCACCACCCATCTGAACTCTGAATATTTTATCAAAGTCTTGTCCTGTGATATTGCATTCAGAACCTATAAGTGCAGTTTTTGGGGAAAAATCAAAAATTTTAAATTCCGGAAAGCTGATATCATAATCTTCAGAGAAGTCCTTTACTTCACATCCATGCAAGCAGGCAGCCAGAAAAAACATTATTAATATTATCCGCAGAAAATGCATGTTATTAGTCATTACTTTTTTCAAATTTTATTCTTTCAATAACCCGGATTTTGAGGAGTAACATTCCAACTTTCAACTTCTGTTCTGGGAATAGGCAGGACAGGAATATAAGAGGTATTTCCGTCAATGTTAATTCCTTCAATACAATGCATCCGGCAATTGTTCTTAATGGTTTCATCGGGTAGTGCATCAATATAACGGCCAGTTCTAACGAGGTCCCAGAATCTGAAACCTTCCATTGCCAGTTCAATACGGCGTTCTTTCCATATAGCTTCGAGCAAATCCCTCCCGCTCACACTGGCAGGAATATCAGGAATAATTACTGCTCCGGCAGGATAAGGTTCATATATATTGGTTCCTTCCGATGATCCTTTGGGTTTTGTGCAGTTTCTTGCCCGTGCCCTTATCTGGTTTATCCTTTGCCTGGCAATTGTTTCATTCATCATGTAATAAGCTGCTTCAGCATTCATGAGAAGTATATCACTAAATCTGATTTTCCGCTGGTTTGAAGGACTATCTTTCCCGTCACCTGAGGGTCGTAAAGCAGGATCAAGAGCTGCTTTTCTGTTAAGATAAGGGGATTCACTGGCAGAATACCATTTTTGTTTTACACCATAAACAATATCACCTTCTCCATATACCGTGCATGCCAGTCTTGGGTCTTTTTCCCCGAACTCATAAACAAGATCTTCTGCAGGATTATTAAATCCCCAGCCCCAGTGTTCCCTGTTTCCCTGGAATACAGATGCCATAGTCCCGCCCATTATACTACCCCAGTCTTCGCCAGCAGGATTTTCCAGGCACTGTATTTCAAAAACAGATTCCGGTCCGTTTTCCCCTTCCGTCTCAAAAATCTCTGCATAATTAGCAGTTAATGAATATTGGCCGGATTTAATGATAGTATCGGTATATTGAAAAACCTCTTCCCAGGAATGATCATTCCCGTTATCTGTACCCAGCTGATACATAACCACCCGTGCCAGATAACCGAGTGCAGCACCCCGGGTTGCCCTCCCCAAATCTTTAGCTTCGTAGTCACTCCTTTCAGGTAAGACAGAAGCTGCATACCTGAGGTCATTTACAATAAATGCATACGTTTCAGCAACAGTAGATCTTGGTAATTTGCCTGCCTGCGATTTTGATAATGGCTGATCTATTAATACCACACCACCGAAAATCCTTACCAGATAGAAATAATAATACGCCCGTAGAAATGATGTTTCTCCCATAAACCTCTTTTTCAGGTTTTCATCAATGGGAGAATCAGGAAGGTTTGCGAGGACTGAGTTGCAGCGGAAAATACCTGAGTACATATTGCTCCACAGGGTAGTACTTTTATCCAGGTCAGCTGTAGCTCTCCATTCCTTCATTTCCTGTATCTGCTTTTCGTCACTTGGACCTGAGCCCCCTTTCAGTGCATCATCCGATAAAATATCACCAAACAAGAATTCCTCACAATGGCCAAGATACCCTGAACTTGAAGGACTTGTAGGGATTGGCCCCTGCCCCCATGTCAACACATCATAACATGCATTAACAGCCAGTTCGGCATTCCCGGCATCATTATAAAAAACATTTTCAGTAGCCCTGCCAATAGGTTCATTAAATAAAAATTCTGAGCACGAAAAACAACACGCTGTGAGAATTAAAATCCATATAAACCTCCCTGTCCAAATCATAGAATCACAATTAAAATATGTTAAAATCTGATACTCAATCCTGTTAAAAATGTTTTAGCATGCGGGTATGTCCCCATGTCAATTCCATTGTTAAAAGGGTTATCAAACAAATCCCCGATTTCCGGATCCCACCCTGAATACTTAGTATAAGTTAAGAGATTATCTGCTGATACATATATCCGCACTTCCTGTGCTTTCATGTTTTTCAGTAATTTTTCCGGCAAGGAGAATCCTACCTGAATATTGCGTAAACGTATATATGATGCATCTTCAACCCACAAATCGGAGAATCGCATAATATTATTATTTGGATCAGAATAGCTCATCCGGTATACATCTGTATTTTGATTTTCTTCTGACCAGCTGTTTAAACGTGCTGCCCTGGAGTTTTCAATGCCATCGGGATTCATGTTATTGGCAGTCATTGCATTTATGGCTTCCTTTCCCAGTACACCATGAATAAAGCTCTTCAGATCAAAATATTTGTATTGTAATATAACATTTAAACCCAGAGTGAAATCGGGGTTCCCGCTTCCAAGTTTTGTGCGGTCATTTGCATCCAATCCCCCATCATGGTTGAGATCAATGAACTTAACATCTCCTGCTTGCGCATTCGGCTGAATTCGTTTTCCTTCCGAATTAATATATGCCTCGGCTTCCTCCTGGCTTTGAAAAATACCATCTGTTTTATAGCCAAAAAACCAGGCCATCTCATCACCAACTAAAGTTTTTGTGGTAAATGCTTCCAGTTTGCCGATTTTACCTGACTCTATCATATCGACTCCGCCAAGCCCACGAATTTTATTTTTTATAAAAGAGATGTTAAATCCTATGTCATATCTGAAATCTTCATTTATCCTGTTGCGGTTATTAATTAAAAATTCAATCCCGGAATTACTCATATCTGCAGCATTATCATAAGGTGCTCCCGTTCCGAAATAATATGGGACAGGAGTGATAACAAGTATATCTTTGGTTATTTTATAGAAATAATCAATTGTCAGTTCAAGTTTACGATTTAAAAACCCGGCATCGATTCCAATATTTGTCATTTGTGACACTTCCCATCTTAACTCTTTATTACTCATAGTTGTAGGAATTCTTCCTTCAACCAGTTGGTTTCCAAAAACATATATTTGATCAGGTGACATAGTTGACATATACTGGTAATTCAAAACACTTCCCTCATTCCCCACTTTTCCCCAGCCGGCACGCATTTTCAGGTCACTTAAAAAATTTACATTCTTAAAAATATCTTCTCTTTTCATATTCCATCCAAGCGAAAAGGAGGGAAAGAAGCCCCAGCGATTATCTTCAGAAAATTTTGAAGAACCATCGAAACGAAAAGTGCCGGTAAATAGATATTTTTCTGAAAAAGTATAGTTTGCCCGGCCAAAAAATGATAACATTGTTTGTTCCCACAGATAACCGGGATCAGTGGTAAGGGTGAAATTAATCTTATCCTTTGCTGAAGAGAAATAATGACTTGCTGCATCTGACGGAACATTATAAGCCCCCATTTTTACATGGCTGCTTTTCATCTTCTGGGATTCACTGCCAAACATCAGATTTATACTGTGAATATCTTTAATCCTGTTATAATTAAAGAAGTTCGACCATGTCCAGTTTGACTCAGGTATTCGTTCATCAAGCAGTTCACTTGGCGATTTAAGTTCTTTAGAGGACACAAAAAACTCGGGCAGGTATGTTTTTCTTATATAATTTTCGTAGTAAAAATTATATTGTGACTTAAATGTTAATCCCTCAATGAAAGTTATTTCCTGCCAGATATTTCCTATAAATTTATCTGACCTGCCGACGTCAAATTCAGACTCATAAACCCTGCGTGCCGGATTATTATGTACCTGGCTGAACTGGTCTGCTCCCCATTTTTCATTCCTGCTATCCCATGCAATGGTTACAGGATCTGCTCTCAGCGCAGTGGTAAGAACACCGGTATATAAATCTTTGTCTATATATGTACGTTCGGTGTTTACATAAGAAGCAGAAGAACCTCCCTTAAGCCATTCTTTATGATGAAATTCGGCGTTCAGACGGAAATTAATCCTTGTAAGTCCACTGTTCTTTACAATTCCTTCCTGATCAAAATAAGCAGAAGACAAATGATACCTGTACTTCTCCCCGCCTCCGGAAATACCCAGATTGTAATTCTGAACCATTGCAGGTCTCAGCAACTCTGATTGCCAGTCTGTTCCCCTGAATTCATTATCGATTATATATTTGAGCTTATCTACTTCTTTATATAAACTTTCATTAGCCGGACTTATCTGATTTATGTCGATACCGTCATTTATATAGCTTAACAGTTTTAACTGCGCATATTCAGTGGCATCACACATTTTTATTGTACGGGAAGCCATTTGAACACCAGCATAGGAGTTAAAATTTATTTCAGCTTCTTTCGGAATACTTGTTCCTGTTTTGGTAGTAATCAGGATAACGCCGTTAGCTCCCCGTGAACCATAAACTGCCGATGCAGAAGCATCTTTTAATATTTCCATGGTTTCAATATCGGATGGCATAAGAAAACTGATATCATCTGTTGGCATACCATCAACAATAAAAACAGGATCACTGTTATTGATCGTTCCAATACCCCTTATTCTTACCTTCATCTTTTCGCCTGGTTCCCCCGATTGTGCAGTAATATGCACACCTGCAGCCCTGCCTTGTAGTGCCTGCATTACATCAACGGTGGCAGTCTGCTGTAACTCTTCAGTTTTAACTGAGCTTAGAGAACCGGTAAGATCACTTTTTCTGACCTTACCATATCCTATAAACACTAACTCTTCAATGAACTGCACATCCTCTTCAAGAAAGAAATTCAACGTTTTTTCACCCTTAAAAGAAAAAATTATTGTTTTATATCCAATACTACTTATCACCAGATTCTGTCCGGGTTCAATATCAATTTCAAAATTACCATTGATATCTGTTATGGTGCCTGTAGTAGTTCCTTCGATATAAACGTTGGCAGCAATAACTGGTTTATTATCAGTCGCTGTTCTGACAATTCCTTCTGCCCGGACTACCTGGGCAGAAACCTGCTGTATAGATACTGACAGAATTAGAGCGAAAAATATAAGTATGCCTCGGTAATGTATAGAATTTATATTGAAAATTTTTTGAATCCTATTACATGATCCATTAGAGTTCCTCTTGAGATTATAATTCAGAAAATTTATCATGAGTAATAAAAATTTCTGTTACTCCCGGAAAATAAGTTTGTGTGATTTACAGCAAAAAGTATATAAAATTATGAATTAATTTCTGCCAGGTATTGAACAAATGTTTTAGAAACCAGTACAATTGTTGAAGAATGCTATTACTTCATATCCAGTTTATCTCCACCAGATATCCATTATGCTTCCGGATATTGATTACCGCCCCGGAATCAAAGATCAAATACTGACCTTTAATACCGGTTAGAATATCATCAACGGAATCAGTATTATCCAGGTTAATACTTCTGACTTTTTTCGGATACTCCAATACTGGATATGATATATGAAATATCTCAGTATTCGTAATAGCATATTTTTTAAAATCAGGATGCAGATATTTCAATGCTTTAATCTTTTCTTCCTCAAGATCTGCATCAGCTTTATTACGGTTGATCAACATATCCCTCCAGTTGGTTTTGTCTGAAAATATATTTTTCAATGCCACTTCTATTGTTCCGGCAATGTACCGGTTAGGTGTTTCAGCAATTTTTACAGCCTGAACTGCTCCCTGGTCTATCCATCTGTAAGGGATCTGGGTGTTCCGGGTTACCCCGACTTTAATCCCGCCCGATAGCGCCAGGTACACAAAATGATTTATCAGACAGTGAGAAGCAGCAAAATCCATATCCCGTGCAATACCCTCATGAGCACGGCACAATTCAGGTCGCAGGACACATTCTTCGGTTTCCGGAATACTTATAAAGCATGGATAACAATATCCCTGTGCAAAGGATGTCTTAGTTATACGCCCGCATTTAATGCAATTGATCTTGTGGAGATATTTTAAACGCAATCTTTTTCCCAGGAGTTCATTCATTAAAATTTTCCTGTCTTCTGTTTCCAGATAATATTGAACCGGATCACTGAATGCCGGTGTCATTTTGAGGAGGTTCGTTGTTATCATAGGTTGAGGTTTATATGGTGAAGGTTGGAAGACGGAAATCGGGGGTGTCTCAAAAACCTCTGTGTATCTCTGTGTAGACTCTGTGTTACTCCGTGTAATAATTGCAAGCTATTGTTACACAGAGGATCACTGCGCCTACGCTGAAGCTTCAGCGCAAGCGTAGAGAAGGCACAGAGTCACACAGAGATTAAAATTGTAATATTTTTAGTTATTGAGACAGCCCCATCTCTACAAATTAAACAAAAAAAAACCAATTTATAACCATCTGATTACATGAAATATAGAAAATAATTTAAAAAAATATAAAAAATTTTAGTATTATGTATTGCATAGTATTAATTTTATTTTATATCTTTGCATAGAAATGTTACTTTAATTATATAGTATTAAAAAATGAAAGGTATTCTAATTTCAATAATTACAATGCTGATCCTGATGGTTGGAATAAAACCTGAAATGAAGGACTCAGGTGTGGATGCAACATTCGACATATTGAGTTTTGGCTCAGCCACGGATGATATTAGTATTTCAATTAAATCATCCGTCACAGACAGCGGTTCACCGGCAGGAATTGAATTTACGTCGGATATCCTGAATTCAACCCGGGGAATGGCGAATACTTATATTTGGAATTAAATTTCTAATAATCAACTATAATGAATATAGAGAACGCAAAAGCGCAAATGAGAAAAGGCATACTTGAGTATTGTATTCTTTTGATACTTAACAAAAAGGATGCTTATGCACCGGATATTATAAATCAGTTAAAGGATTTCCATTTAATTGTAGTTGAGGGCACTCTTTATCCTCTTCTTACCCGTCAGAAAAACGCGGGTTTATTATCTTACCGGTGGGAAGAATCGACCCAGGGCCCTCCCAGGAAATACTATACAATTACTGAAATCGGCAGGGCATACCTTAAAGAACTCGACAGTTCCTGGCAAGAGCTGGTGAATACCATTGAATCAATTAAGAAGTCAAACAATTAAAATAATACCGCCATGAAGAAGGCATTAAAAATTAATTTAAGCGGACAAATTTTTCACATTGATGAAGATGCATACGAAAAATTAAAGAACTATCTGGATACAATAAGCAGTCACTTTTCTGACACGCAGGAGAGTAAGGAAATTCTCTCGGACATTGAAAACAGAATTGCTGAACTCTTTACGCAAAAAATTAAAGATGATAACCAGGTTATTACCATCAAGGATGTGGATGAGATCATTGAAATTATGGGCAGACCCGAGGAGATTGCCAGTGAGGAAGATGAGGGTGAGAGCAAAAAATCGGAACGGAGAGGTTACCGGCGGTTATACCGTGATCCGGATAATACGGTGATAGGAGGTGTATGTTCCGGTCTGGGAGCCTATTTTAATATTGACACCATCATTTTCCGTATTCTGTTTATCGTGTTGGTTCTGGTAGGCTGGGGGCTGCCGGTAATACTCTATATAGTTTTATGGATTGCTGTTCCTAAGGCCAGAACTGCTGCGGAAAAGCTTGAGATGAAGGGAGAAAAGGTCACCGTCTCCAACATTGAAAAAACAATAAGAGAGGAATATGATAATGTAAGGGAAAATTTCAAGAAAGCGCGCGGGTCGGAAACTTTTAAACGTACTGAAAGCTTCTTAACGGAACTTTTAAGAATTACTGCCATTGTGTTACTGGCATTTGTAAAAATTATCCTGGTAATTGTAGCTATCGGTTTTATTCTTGCCGGCATTGGAATTCTGACGGGGTTAATAGCGTTTCTTTTCTTTGGCTCGAACATCTTACCCTTTGAAGTATTCAATTCCCTGAAATTCGATTTTATTTCACCATTTTTTAATCCGGTTAATATAAGTCTGCTGGTAACAAGTATAATGGTACTGGTATTAATTCCCATAGTTACCATTGTATATGGTCTTTTTAAGGCTTTGTTCAGGTTTCGCGCAAATGATAAGGCATTGGGATTAAGTGCATTTGCTTTATGGATCCTTGCTCTTATTACAGCAATAAGCCTTATTGTTTCTGAAGCCAGAAATTACAGAGAATACGAGTCAGTAAGCCATACACATACCATTAATCTGCAAAGTACCGGAAAAGTATCTGTTATGATGGATATGAACCCAGGAGAAAAATTTCCCGGAAAAGAAAGTTTTACAATAGATAACAAAAAATACCTCCTTGCAAAAGATGGTCAAATATCAGGTACTGCAAGAGTAGGTATTGAAAGATCAGCCAGCGGTAATTATGAGATCAGGGTAAATAAAGAAGCGAGGGGACCAAGTGAGGATTTTGCTGAAGAAACGGCGGGATCCATATCTTACTCATACACCACTACAGATAATACTATCGTACTGTCACCTTACTTCCCGCTTCCTGGTGGTGAAAAGTGGAGATTACAGCATGTAAAAGTTACTGTATATGTTCCGGTCGGAGACACCATCATTCTGGATAAGAACCTGATGAATCATCTTGAGGGTGTAAGAAACACGGAATCCTTGTCTTCCAGAAGGATGGCAGGTAAAACGTGGGTAATGAAGGAGGAGGGGTTGGAGGAAGTGAGGGGGGAGAAGTGACAAGGGACAGGGGACAAGTGACGTGAGTAATCGAGTAATCGAGTAATTGATTAATCGAAGGGGGAATGCATAGTAGAGACGCACGGCTGTGCGTCTTTGCAAGAAAACCCCGCCTCGCTTTCGCGTAGCTTCAGCGAAGCAAAGGCCGGGGTTGCAATATAATAGCCAGGGGTGATAACCCCTGGAAAAATGACGGAATGAAAATCCGCCGAACAGAAACATGCTCTTTATATCATTCGATTGATTGAGGCGGAACAGATTAAGCTGATTTAGGAAAAATTTTTATGAACAAAACGAAATAGTATTAACCAAAAATTTGTAACCTTTTTTCAGGACGATACAGGATTACGGGATCACGGGATCGGGTGGGGTGTCCTGTCACATGTCACCCGTCACCCGTCACTTTTTTCTTGTTTTGCACATTATAAAAAAAAATTTAACTTTGCACCCCCTGAATTACTGTCCCGTAGTGTAACTGGCAACACGTCTGATTTTGGTTCAGAAGAGTCCAGGTTCGAGCCCTGGCGGGACAACACGAATATACAATAAATGCCTTTAACTGCAAATATTTTAGGCATTTTTTGTTTTTATTACTGAAACATTACTGAAACATTTTTCCTGACTTGTGACAATTAGTGCGGTAGAAGTTTCCACCTTCTCACTAATGGGGCTAATTGACTTTGCATTAATTCTGTAGCAGGTGAAGTAAATTTAAACGTTTCCCTGGTTACACTATCACGGATATGTGATTCAATAATATTCCACACCAGAAGCCTTATATTTCTCAAGGTCATTTGAGTTGTTAACTCCAGGTATTTTTCTATGATCAGTGCCAGAAAGCAAATCAGAACGTGCGATTTGATTGCATCTTCTTTCTGATGATAAATAGGCCGTGCTTCCAGGTCATATTTGCTCATTCTAAACATGTTATGCAAAGCTTTACATAAATTTTTTAAAAAAATGAAACAAAATTTTCAGCTTCATTACTTCTATGGAGAAAACGAGAATGCTATTTATACTCAAGTATGGTGTACATTGATAGCGCAATTATTATTAACGGTAATTCAAAAAATGGCGGCGGTAAAGAAAGCCTTTTCGGTAGTGGCTTCACTGGTAAGAATCCACCTTATAAGCATGTTGGATATCTATGAACTGCTGAGAAGCAAAAAGAGAGCTTATGCCATCCAGGTTGTTGAGCCGCCCGGACAAAATCAATTAAAACTCTTCTAAAGGGGGGAGGTCTGTTTTTACAAAAAAAGATGATCCCCCGTATTTAAAGGGTTTTAGAAACAATAAAATAAAATTCCGACGTTAGTCGGATAATAGTGATTTATAATATATTATACAATTTTCCAAAATATTGAAATTCAATTAGTTAATGTTAATAACTTTAATAAAAAGTTGATAATCTATTAGTTAAATATTTTGTTTTATCAAAAAAATCCTTCAGGTTTAAGTTGCGAAACCATAATACCTGAAGGATATGATAGATAAAACTATTGCAATTTACGTATTTATCGATGACATTATGAAAGAAACTGGCTATAATGAACCAATTAATAGAAATGCTTCTGATTCTGGGATTATTACAACTGCTTTGATTGCAGCTAAATATTTTCATGGTCATATCGATAATGCGATTAATTTCGTTAAACAATCTGGGTTAATGCCTGCAATGCTTAGTAAAAGCCGTTTTAACAGGCGCATTCATGCTATCTTTGAACTAATTACAACCCTGTTTTTCAGTATTGCTGAGGCCATTAAAAAAATTAATATCTCCTCCGAATATATCATTAACAGTTTTCCTGTGCCTGTTTGCGAAAATATTCGCATCTCCCGTTCCAGGATTGTTAAAGGAGAACAATATAGAGGCTACAAACCCTCGATGAGAAAATACTTTTATGGCTTTACCGTGCAAGTGATTGCTACAGTAGATGGAATCCCGGTTGAATTTGCAATACTTCCAGGCAGTTTTCATGATATTGACGGATTGAAGAATATGTACTTCAATTTGCCAGAGGGCAGCACTGTTTATGGCGACAGTGCTTATACCGATTATAACTACGAAGAAGATAGCCGGGAAGCTGAAAATATAAAGATGATGATTGCCAGAAAAAGCAATTCCAAAAGAAAACATGAACCCTGGCAGGAGTATCTGATCTCGGTCAATAGAAAAAGAATCGAGATAATGTTCAGCCAAATATCTGTTATGTTCCCAAAACGTATTCATGCGGTTACATCTGATGGATTACTGCTTAAAGTGATACTGTTCATCTTTGTCTTTACTCTAAATGAAAAACTTTTATAATAGATAGCAACTTAAATTATATAGTATTTAAACTAAAGTCTAAGTTTTTTCTGTTTCTCAGCATCCATAAACTTCAGTACAGCCTCAAAATCCTCGGGTATAAAGTTCGATACTTCCCCGTATGGGTCAACAATTTAACAAAAGCAGGCTAATCTTCTCATTGAAAGGCTTTTTTGTGTTCGATTTTTTCAAATGCATTTACAGGAAAAAATATACTTTTTTGATTTTGTGGGTTTTAACCAGTTCGATACCTGCTTGGGTTTCGTTGTTTGTATCCCTTATTTTCCTAATTTCTTTTGTGAATAACAAGTAGTCTGACCCTATTGTGGCCCAATTATGGCCCGATTCTGGCCCGATTCTGGCCCAATTATAATGGAATTACAGCAATATAATTTGCTCCTGCCCCCATTCCGGATAATTCAATAAATCCTTTATCTACCATCTCTTTCAATTCTCTGGAGGCTGTTCTTTTTGATACATCATTCAATATTTGATAATCCGCATTTCTGATTTTTCCCTTCTCTCTAATAAATTCGAGTGCCTTCAACTGCCTGGTATTAAGTTCTTCTGGCCTAAAATCAATTGTTTTTTTACTTATATTCTTAAATAAGGTAACACTAATTCCCCCTGAAACATTTTCAATCAATGGTTCCGGCAAACCTGCATTTTTACATTCATTTATAATTTTAATGGTTCCACGCCCCCATGCTTCAATTAATCCACCTTTGAAAAATGCACTTGCCAGAATTGGATTATGCGGACGGGAGGAATGTTTCCTTTTCAAATCCTCAATTGTCAAATCCTTTGGCAGTGAGCCCTCATTCCAAACAATTAATTTATCGTCGTAAACACTTATTTGAATTGGTGCACCCATATAATCTCTATGAACTATCGCATTCAGAATAACCTCACGAATTGCTTCATAAGGATATTCCCAACTTTCTACCCGTTGTAATCCTTTGTAAGAGATTGGGGAAACAAAGAACTTTCTATCAAGAACATCCAAGGTTTTGTCGGCCAATTGAAAAGCATTCCCTTCAATTACTTCCTGAAAACGTAAATCGTCATCTGTTTGTCCAAACCGCCCAATTTTAACAAAAGCATTTATGAAAAACCGACATGGATTTTTGCCAAATAAAAGAACTGCTGAACGTTTTAAGTTACCATCTTCCAACAGTAAAAGGTTATCAAGTATTTGCTCTATGTTTTCTTCTTTTGCAATAAAAGGCAATCTTTTGCTTGCAGTAGCTCCTTTTTTAAAGGCTTCGATTGCAGAAAGGTCAATATCCTTCAGATTAGCCCGAGGCTCGACAACATCGTCCCATGTTTTGCCAGTTTTCTTAAGCAGAAAATTATTTAAGGCATTTCCTTTTAGTTCCTGTTTGGTGCTTCCACTCCGGTAATAATATTTGCCCTGATATGAAATAAGAACATCATAAGGTTTTACATCAATTTCGATGAAATCTTTTCCATCCTCGTTTTTCAAATCTACATCACAGATAATTCCAAGCTGAGTTTGAATTTTATTGGGAATATCTTCCATCAATCTTTTTGCTTTTGCCACACCTACAATCTCTCCATTATCGTTCTTCCCAATGATAATTTTCCCACCCTTGGCATTGGCAAACCCGCAAATCCATTTGAGGTATTCATCCCTCCAGCTTTCTTTCCATTCTATATTTTGATTTTCCGGCATCTATTTCAACAAATTACAAAAAAGCAAAGTTAATCTTTTATAGTTTACGTTTTTACTTTTGCGTCTCAGCATCCATAAAGCCCAATACCGCATCAAAATCCTCCTTTAAAAAGTTCGATTTTATCCCGCTTGGGTCAACAAAAATATACAACACAAGATCAGCAGGTGATTAACTATATTGAAGAGACGGATGGTGTACTGCACGCCTGTGAAATGAAGTGGAATACTATAGTATCTGTAAGCCTGTCAAAAACCTTCTCCGGTACCTACCCAAACCACACCTTCTCAGTGATCCATCCCGGTAACTTTGAATCTTTACTTGGTATATAATCCGATTCTGATCCCGCCAATGTTGGAAAAAAAAAGCAATAATGAGTTTAAACAATATCAATGACTTGTCAAACTATAGTATAAAGAGATGATAATCCTGTTTTTATATTCAACGAATCGAATTAACTTTGTTAAGCTATTTATTAAAACAATGACAATAATTATTAAAAAAATCCGGTCAGCCAAGACACTAACAGATGCATTAAATAAAGTAAAGCCTGTTAAGCGTTTTGATGCAAATAAACACCTCGGAAAAGTAAAGTGGGATGAAGACCCCCTTGAATTTCAAAAAAAGTTACGAAATGAATGGGGTTAGTATAGTCTCTGATACCAATCCGCTTATTTATTTGCTTAATGGTTTAATTAAAGCAATGCTTTTTAAAGTTCCTAACTCCATTATCCCTCATTGCTGTTTTTCATTAGTACAATTTTAATACCTTTACTGTCAAACATCAGTCCGCAGGCTTTTCCCCCGTACCACATACTGCCTGAAGCGACTAACAGATAAGGCTTGTGTTAAATTATAAAACGAAGTATCGTAAAATTTCCAATTATAATACAATAAAAAATGATATTTATTAAAAAGAGAAGAATCACAGCACTCTTCAATCACCAAAGTTTTATTTTATCCTTAGTTGGAGGGATGTTGTTTAATGCCTGCACAAATAAGCAAAATAAGGATGGAACATCGGATAAAGGGACAAATGAGAAGCCTGACATTTTGCTGATTATGGCAGATGACATGGGCTTTTCTGATATTGGATGCTATGGTGGGGAAATAAATACCCCTAATATAGATGATCTTGCCAGAAATGGAGTAAGGTTCAGTCAGTTTTATAACAGTGCCAGATGCTGTCCTACCAGGGCCAGCCTGCTCACAGGCTTGTATCCACATCAGACAGGCATTGGACATATGACTATAGATTCGGGTCATGAATCATATCGTGGAAATCTGAACAACAATTGTGTTACCCTGGCTGAAGTGCTGAAACAGGCAGGCTATAATACTTATATGAGCGGAAAATGGCACGTTACCCGTGACATCGGCTTTTGGAATGGAAATGAAGAACTGAAGACAACAAGGAACTGGCCGCTGCAAAGAGGTTTTGACAGGTTCTTCGGGACTATAATGAGTATCCGCAGCTTTTTTAATCCCATTTCCCTTGTAAGGGATAATAGCCCTATTGAACCTGAAACGGAGGAATTCTATTATACAAATGAAATATCAGATAATGCAATAAGATACATCCAGGAACACCTTGAACAATTGCCTGATAAACCTTTCTTCTGTTATGTTGCCTATACTGCGCCTCACTGGCCATTACACGCGCCGGAAGAAGATATTCTGAAATACCATGGTAAATTCGATGCCGGATGGGATAAGTTAAGAACTGAAAGAATGAAAAGGATGCAGGACATGGGTCTGATAGATGAAACATGGTCACTGACAGAGCGTGATCCGGAAGTGCCGGCCTGGAAGGATGCCACTGACAAGGAGTGGCAGTTAAGGCGGATGGAGGTATATGCAGCTATGATAGACCGGATGGATGCCGGAATAGGCAAAATAATCGATAAACTTAAAGATGCCGGCCGGTACGAAAATACCCTGATAATATTCCTTTCCGATAATGGTGGTTGTGCCGAAGAAGTCAGCAAAGACTGGACCGGTGTTTTTATACCAGAGAAGACCCGCGACGGGAAAAAAGTGATCCTGGGAAATGAACACAGGGACGTTATGCCCGGACCTGAAGAGTCTTTTCAAAGCTATGGCATTCCGTGGGCCAACGTTTCCAATACGCCTTTTCGTTTATACAAACACTATGTTCATGAAGGGGGCATTGCTACTCCCTTAATTATACACTGGCCATCGGTAATAAAAAGCAAGTATCAATGGATACAAACACCCGGACATGTCATTGACATTATGCCCACAATAATAGATGCAGCCAGTGCCGGGTATCCAAAGAAATTTAATGGAAATGAAATAATCCCCATGGAAGGGATCAGCCTGTTGAGAATTATTAATGATGAACCGATTGAGAAAAGAACCTTATTCTTTGAACATGAAGGCAATTGTGCAATAAGGGAAGGAAAGTGGAAACTCGTTAAACAACATGGGATGGACTGGGAGTTATTCGACATGGAAACTGACAGATCCGAGACTAATGATCTGAGTATTCATCACCCGGATATAGTATCTGAACTGAGGCAAAAATATGAATCATGGACAAAAAGGGCAGGAGTTCTCCCATGGCCTATTCAACGTGTCGAAGAGTATGGGCCGTTTACTGACATAAATAAAAAAACAACCTGAGTTTTTCAGCAATTTCCTCCTGTCGTTGCAGTTTATTTTTTTCAATCCGGTCCAGAACATCCCTGTAGGAAACCCCCTTGTGTTCAAAACCCAGAAAATTATCCAGCAGAACTTTACTGTCATGCCATTCCCCCAGTTTAATTTCCATATCCGATAAAAACTGCAGGGTTTCATCATCCAGCAGTCTTATGTTTTCTTCCGATGTAACAATTTCCTGCATGAATAATATCTCCTTCATTCTTCTTCTGACAAGGTGCAAAACACTATCATCATTAATGGCAACAATCAGGTCTCTGATCTCAGTTAATTTTTTTTCAGCCAGCAGTGAATACTCCTCATTAAAATTTTTGTGTTGGAAACCTGAAAGACTTTGTTCTATATTTTTCCCGATTTTAGCTATTTCATGAACCTCTATTTTTTTAAATGACTTTTTTAATGTTTTACCGGCATTCTTCTTCTTACTGTTTATCTGGTCAAGATATGAGTCAAAATCAGCGCCTGCCTCATTCCGGTAATGTTCGAGTAAAGCAGACTGTACCTGAAGATCCCGTAAATCCCCTGAATGTTTAAATAAAAGATTAATATTCTTCAGAAACTTCTTTGAACCGGATTGCTTGTCAAAATTGCCGAGTATCTTTAAAAAAGCTCTTAAACGTTTAATACTCAACCTCATCTTATGTATACCTTCAACAGAATAGGACTTTTTCGTTTTATGATAATTCTTAATAAAAGATTTTTCAATTTTCTTATGATATGCGGAAAGATGATTTATCATACTTTAACGAACTATTAATATATAATACGAAATAGTATAAAAAAAATTATAACTAATTGCAAATTAATTAATCTCCGGCTAATATTCTCTTAACATTCGTATCTTATTTTTGTTCGTATCATTTACAACAGTTCGTTAAATTAAAATAAAACGCGAAGGCGCAAAGGCGCAATACATTGTATATCAACAATATAAGAAATTTATGCCCGAATTGTTAAAATATTCATTATCAACGCAATATAAAAGTTTAACGAACTATTGATTTAATATCACTTATATAATGAAAATAAAACTTTATGAAACTGACAGCTATCTGAACACAAACGAGATGATCCATGATTATTCTTTTATGTACCAGATAGTTAACATGATTATTCTTTTATGTACCAGATAGTTAATGAGCAGAAACCTATGGATTTCGAAGCATCTGTAAAATAACCCGGTATTCTGATGCAATGATTTTTTGGTACGTTTTTTTTTATTTCTTACTTTAGCTAAAAAATCAAACAGATGGTCGGGGAAATCGGTAAGGTCACAGTTAAACATTATTTGAATAAAAGGGCACTGCCCCATTCATTCGAAGGAACAAACTATTACCCTCTTTACATCCAGATCATTGCAGCCGGTCATAAAGCCCAGATAAAGAGTAAAATTAGCGACCATATTTCTCCTTATATCTGTATCCTTCAGAAGGAAATCAACTCCGGTGATCTGACTGAAATTATTAAAAGCGGTTATTTTTCAGAAAAGTTACTTTCAGACATTTATCGTGAAAAGTTTTTCCCCCTGTACTATCTCCTCGAAGACGAAATACATATTGTTTCCGGACTTATCCGCATTAACAGAACCTATAAAACCAGGGCTTTTACACTGGTGAATTTCAGTTCCACATATGATATTTACCTCCGCGATATAGCTGACATTCTTGAATCAGCCGTAAAAAAATTATATATCAACGAACTTAACAAGATCTTCCTGGAGTCAACAAAAGATACAGCTTCGCGTAAACTGTTTAAGGTAGCCAATTACTTTATTCATTTCATCAATTGGAATAATAGTTTTACAAATTATTATGAAACCACCTATGAAGTTCTTCCGAGTGAAATAAAGTTTCTTGAAAACCATCTTTCCGATGAACTGAAAAAGACAATTAAAGCATTGAGGGCATTTCATTCAAAATATAATTTCTTAAAAAGGTCATTGGATAAAATGGAGAAAGGGAAGTTCCCTTCTGTTAATTATCTTGACTGGTTAGGTGAAGGAAAGGAGTTTATCTCCAGGGAATTTGGCAAGATTTTCGGAAAACAGAAAGCGGCTGAATATGTCTCTGCGCTGGATCTGATCCTTAGTAAAGAATTACGTTCCCCTGCACTTATTTGGCCTGCCTGAATATATGTGAAGTTATAGGTTTTTCGAGGTGTCCTATATTAATATTCCCGTCCTGTAATTTTGTATTTCTTTACGGTACACTTTTGCTTTGACACAAACATTTTCCAGTTTACTCCAGAATGTTACGTTATGGCTTTTCTCTTCAGTATGAACAAGTTCGTGTAAAAGCACATAATCCCGCAAATGTTCCGGAAGTGCCATCAGGTAGAGGTTAAGATTTATGCGGTTCTTTCCTGAACAGCTTCCCCACCTTGATCTCATTCTTTTAATACTTAACCCGGAATATGTAAATGAATATTTCTTTGCCAGCAATGAAAGTCTCTCCGGTAAATAAGCATGTGCCTCCTTCCTGTACGTCTCTGTAATGGCATTTTTTATAAATAACTGGCATGAATCCGATTCAATATTCTCATTAAAAGGTATGAAAACTTCAATATATGGGAAGGTCACTTTTCGGGTAAACTTTTCCTCATCCGTTCTGATAATTCTTAAGGTATGCAGACTGGTTTGATATTCTGTGTGCTCATTTAATAAAAGTCGTTGGTTTTCAACAGACTTAAGTTTTATTCTGGTACGTTTTACCCAATCTTTTTTACTCAGAAGAAAATGCTCTGCCTGTTTCATACTCACCAGGAACGGGATGGTTACGTAAATCTCCCCCGATGATTTTATCCTTAACGCAAGCCTTCTCACACCGGGCTTTTTTCGGTAGATAACCTTCCCGATCTCTTCGTAAAATTGTACTTTCTCCATTTAAGGTATGAATTAAATTCCAAATACAAAATATCAATAATTCATTATGTTTTGATATTGCTCTAATAATGAGCATTTTAGCGACTCAGTTACAAATTACTTATATTTTTAATAATCAACATATTGCGCCTTTGCGCCTTTGCGTTTTTTTTTTAATTTAACGAACTATTGACCTGGAATAAGAGAATATTCAAAATAAGGCATTATTTTTGATCTTCCAAAAGCTGTTTTTTCTTTTCTTTTGTCATTAACGAATAAAGAATAATCCCATGTGGAAATTAAAACCATACATATTGCTCTTCAGTATTGTTTTGCATCTTCCCTCTTTTTGTCAGGGGCCGTGGAGTCTGGAACAATGTATTAATTATGCGCTTGAAAATAATATAAGGATAAAACAGCAGAAGATTTCGGTTAATTATATTGAGAACAATTACCATCAGTCAAAAACTGACCGTTATCCCGGTTTAAATGCTTCGGGATCCTATGGGATTTCCTTTGGCCGGGCTCTTGATCAGACTACCTATCAGTTTACTGAGGATCAAACAATAAAGTCGAGTAATATGAGTATAAGCTCGTCCACCATTCTTTTCAATGGGTTTCAGAAACAAAATACCATAAAGCAGAACTATTTTGATCTTCAGGCGGGACTGTATGATCTTGAGCGGCTGAAAAACGATGTATCTTTAAATATTGCTGCTGCTTATCTGCAGATTTTATTTAACAAGGAATTGCTGGAAGTTTCGAAGGCTCAGCTTGAACTTACAAAATTGCAGGTAGAACGCACCCGCATGCTGGTTGAATCAGGAAGCCTTGCAAGGGGCAGTCTGCTGGAAATTCAGGCACAGGAGGCTGCCGAAGAGGTACAGGTTATAAATGCCGAAAACCTGCTGAATTTATCTTACCTCTCACTAATGCAAATCCTTGATTTGGATGTAAGCATTCCATTTTCCATTGTCATTCCTGAGATAACGAGTATAAACGGAGATGATCTGATTACAGGCCCTGATCAGATTTTTTCCGAAGCGCTGGGTATATTGCCTCAGATAAAAAGTTCCTCTTCCAGGTTAAAGAGTGCAGAAAAAGCATATGACACAGCCAGAGGCTACAGGAGTCCAAGATTAAGTCTTTCCGCATCATACGGTTCAGGGTATTCGGATATCAGGGACAGAATCATTGGATCTGAAGCCATCACCATTCCCATCGGATTCACTGCCGGCGGAGAACAGGTCTTTGCCACAACACAGAGTCCGGTTATGTCAACCTATCCGTTTATTAATCAGCTTAAGGATAATGCCAGTACCAGTTTATTTTTAAGCGTTTCAATACCCATCTTTAACGGTAATCAGATAAACAATGCAATAAAGAATGCACGCCTGGGGATGGAAAATTCCAGGCTTGAGGTTGAATTTGCCCGGAAAAGTCTGTATGAGGAAATAACCCGTGCTTATACTGATGCAACAGCAGCACTAAAGAAATATAACGCATCCGAGAAAGCACTCACAGCCATAGAAGAGTCGTTTAAATATACAAGGGAAAAGTATGAACTGGGACTGGTTACCACTGTGGATTTTAACGTTGCAAAAAACCAGCTGCTAAAGACTCAGTCAGATCTTCTTCAATCAAAATATGATTTTATCTTTAAGGTGAATATATTAAATTTCTACAGAGGCAGATCGCTGAAAATAAATTCTTAATAATTATGAAACCCCCATGCACTGGCGCACACAACAAGGACATGAACCGAGTTTACGAGCTCGCGACCAAAGGGAGCAATATAAATGGGGGGTTTGACTTCGTCGAGCCCTGCGGGGTTCACGGCAAATGAAACGGAAAACTTAAGTTATCAAATTATAACAAATTAATATTCAAACTTTTAAATAAATTATATACAAGTGAAATCAAAAAAGCTGCTTAAATATTTATTAATACTTGCTGCTCTTGCGGTAATTGTCCTTGTGGCAGGCAAAAAGAAAGGCTGGTTTGGAGACGATTTTAAAATAAAGGTAGTTGTTGAAAGGGCTCAGGCCCGGGATATTATTGAAATCATCACGGCTAACGGCAGAGTTCAGCCACAGACAGAAGTAAAGCTCACGCCCGATGTTTCCGGAGAGATTGTTGAGCTATATATCAGGGAAGGTGACCAGGTAAAAAAAGGAGATCTTTTGTTAAAGATAAAGCAGGATAATTACCTGTCAATTAAAAACCGGGTAGAAGCCACATTAAACAATACCCGTGCGAGACTTAAACAAGCCGAGGCTCAGCTTGCGCAGGCAACGCTGGAATTTAACCGGAAATCAAAACTCTGGGAACAGAAGGCCATCTCTGAAGCCGAATATGAGCAGGCAAAAACGGCATATATTTCAGCAAAAGCTGAAAAAGAAGCAGCTGATTATTCCGTTCAGAGTGCTGAAGCCTCCCTGCGTGAGGCAGAAGAAAATCTTCGTAAAACCACCATTTATGCGCCAATTTCAGGTACTGTCTCCAAGCTTGAAGTTGAACCCGGTGAGAGGGTTGCAGGAACCGAACTAATGAGCGGAACACCTCTCCTGAGGATTGCCGATATGGATAAAATGGAAATCGAGGTAGAAGTAAATGAGAATGATATTGTAAGAGTTCACCGGAATGACACAGCTCTTATTGAGGTAGATGCTTATCTTGCCAGGAAATTCAGGGGTGTTGTTACTGAAATACCTGTGTCTGCCAATATTACCGGAATCACCACTGATCAGGTTACCAATTTTAATGTAAAAATTCAAGTGTTGAAAGAATCATATGAGGATATTATTACCGAACAGAATCCTTACCCCTTCAGACCAGGGATGTCAGCAACCGCCAATATTCAGACTTCAAGAAAATATAATGTGCTTTCTGTCCCGATACAGGCGGTTACTACCCGCGCTGATACCTCTGCCAGGGCAGAAGACATCTCATTTACTTCAGAAAATCAACCCCTGCAAACAAGTGACACCAAAAAGGAAGAACTGATAGTGGTTTTCATTGCCAGCGAGGGAAAAGCAAAGCTGAGGGAAGTAAAACCAGGTATCCAGGATGATAATTATATTGAAATAGTATCCGGAGTTGAAATGGATGAAGATGTTATTTCTGCTCCATATTCGGCTATCTCCAAGAATCTTGAAAATGATACAAATATTGAAATTGTGGAAATGAAAGATTTATTCACCGGGAAAAAAGGCAGGAGTAAAGCTACATCTTCGCCCTGACGAAGTGACAGGTGACAGGGATTTTACTGACGAAAACCTGCATCTGCATCTTTGCCCAAACAAATATAACAATGTATTACATTTTAAACATAGAAACCTCAGGTAATGCCTGCTCAGTTGCATTATCCGGCAATAATGAACTGATTTCCCTTAAAGAAAACCAGACCGGTAAAACACATGCAAGCCTCTTATCTCCTTTCATTGATGATGTGCTCCGGGAAGGAGGCATCACACCGCAGGCACTGAGTGCCATTGCAGTCAGCAAAGGTCCGGGATCATATACAGGCCTGAGAATAGGAGTCTCCACTGCCAAAGGTCTTGCCTATGCCTTAAACATTCCTGTTATAGGAATAAATACACTGGAAAGCCTTGCTTACGGTTTTCTTAAAAGTTACCCGGAATATGCGGAAAAAAAGGATACCTTGCTCTGCCCCATGATTGACGCAAGAAGAATGGAAGTTTATACCTCTTTATTCTCTTCTGATATGGCAATATATAAGACCATCACGGCTGAAATTATCAGGGAAGACACCTATGATACCATCATGGCCGAAAAAAAGATTGTGTTTTTTGGTGGAGGAGCCTTAAAATGTAAATCACTTATCAGGCATAAAAATGCTCTTTTTGTTGATTTTACAAAGATATCGGCAAGGTTTATGACTGCGCTTTCAATAAAAGCTTTTAACCAGAGGCATTTTGAAAATACAGCTTATTTTGAACCATTTTATCTTAAAGACTTTGTTGCAGGAATACCTAAAAAGAACATCCTGCAGAACAAATAACTCTATGATAAGAGCATTACTCATATCAATTATTGTAACTTTCTGCGGAGATACATTTTCTCAGCCCTGCCGGAATAGTTTTATTCCCGGTGAGAAATTAAAGTTTATCATATATTATGGGATAATTGATGCCGGAATTGTTGAGGCTGAATTAAATTTTACTGAATATGCCAATTTCAATGCTTATCACGGGAAAATGCTTGCCAGGACTGTAGGACTTGCAGATAAATTATACAAGGTCAGGGATGAGTACCAGAGTTATTTCAATCCTCAAACACTTCTGCCCTATAAGTCAGTCAGGGATATCAGTGAAGGCAGATACAAGAAATATCATGTTGATACTTTTAATCACGGTAACGGGAAAGTTACCACCCTGAAAGGAGAAGAGTTTCCTATACCTCCTGAAGCCAGGGATATGGTATCCGTATTCTTTTATATTCGCAATATTGATTTCCGTGATCTGAACGAAGGGGATATAATAAAGATCGTAACATTCTTTGATGACGAAATATTCCCGTTCGACATGCGATACAGGGGAATTGAAGATATAAAAACAAGGATGGGGACTTTTAATTGCATTAAACTTGTTCCTTTTGTTGAGCCTGGAAGGATATTTAACAATGAGGATGATATGACCATATGGTTATCCAATGACCCCAACAGAGTTCCCGTAAGGGTAAGATTTGATCTCAAAGTCGGGTCAATGAAGTGTGATCTTATTGAATATTCAGGTCTTAAATATTAATTTGCATTGCATAGTATGTATATATTTATTTATTTTGCGATTTATTTTTTACAACAGTTCGTTAAATTAAAAGAAAACGCAAAGGCGCAAAGGCGCAAGGTGTTGATTATCAATAGAAAGCACAATGTTGTAATGAATTAACAAAACTCTCATTATCAACATGTTATAAAAACATAACGAACTATTATTTTTACACAAACGAAAAATTTTATGGCAACTACGGCAGATTTCAGAAACGGCTTATGTATGGAATATAACGGAGATCTTTTCACCATTGTACAATTTCAGCATGTAAAACCCGGAAAGGGAGGAGCATTTGTCAGAACCAAAATGAAAAGTCTCACTACAGGCAAGGTCATTGAAAACACATTTAACGCAGGGGTGAAGATCAATACGGTACGTATTGAAAGAAGGCCCTATCAGTTTTTATATGCTGATGATATGGGATATCATTTCATGCATCTTGAAAATTATGAGCAAGTAACATTGGGTGAACATCTGCTGGAAAATACCGATCTTTTAAAAGAGGGACAAAATGTTGAAATAGTATTTCATGCTGACACAGAAACTGCGCTTACCTGTGATCTTCCACCATTTGTGGTTCTGGAAGTAACCTATTCTGAACCGGGAGTCAGAGGAGATACCTCTTCATCCACAGCTTTAAAGCCTGCTCAACTTGAAACCGGTGCTAATATCATGGTTCCCATTTTTGTAAATCAGGGTGACAGGATAAAAGTAGATACCCGCGACCGTTCATATGCTGAACGCGTTAAAGAATAATTTTTTACTCAGACTGATTTTTATATCTTTATAGATCTTTATTTAACCAAATCAGCTATGGGTGATAAAAAGAACTCATCCAAACGGAAAGAAATATCCAATTTTAAACTTAATTCATTACTTGATGTAACGCTGGCAATCAATGAGAATCTGCCTACATCTGAGTTACTCAGTAAATATGAAAAACTGCTGAAAGATGATCTTGAAATTGGCAAGGTGTTAATCTACAAATTAGGTGAAAAATGGGAATGCCTTCTGAATTCAGGTTTTCAAAAAAGGTTAAGTGATCTTGATCCGGAAAAGCATTTTGTAACCATACGCGAGATCTCTTTTATCAGTGCTGTCCCCGATAGAATTTCCGATGAAGTAGATATCATCATACCTGTTTTTCATAAAGACCTCCCGATAGCTTACGTACTTATTGGCGATATAGACGAAGAAAGTGAAGGTGTTAGTCCGGTTATCAAGCACCTGAAATTTATTCAGACATTGTCAAACATCATAATGGTAGCGATTGAAAACCAGAGACTTCATATTGAAAACCTGAAACAGGTAGCCATGAAAAGAGAACTTGAACTGGCTTCCCGGATGCAGACGATGCTGATCCCCAATAATAACAAACTTCCATCTAACGAGTATATATCCTTCAAATCATTTTATCATCCTCATTTTGAAGTAGGAGGAGATTATTACGATGTCATCCGGCTTTCACACGAAGAAGTCGGTTTTTGTATCGCTGATGTATCGGGAAAGGGAATATCTGCAGCTATATTGATGTCAAATTTTCAGGCAAACCTGCGTGCGTTGTTTACGAAAGATATTCCGCTTGATCTGCTTATGCAAAAATTAAATGAAAGAGTATTGGAAAGCGCTAATGGTGAAAAATTCATAACCATATTTATTGCCAAATATAATTATAACCAAAAGAAACTGGAATATATCAATGCCGGTCATAATCCTCCCCTTTTCTTCCAGATAAACGAGAATAAACTATCTCTACTGAGCAGTGGTTGTGTTGGCATCGGAATGCTTGATGATCTGCCTTTTATAAATACAAATACAATTACCATTGATAATCCTTCAAAATTGCTTTGTTATACCGACGGATTGGTTGAACTTATTGAAGGAGACGATGTTGATTACGGTTATAAATATATTGAAGAAGAAATATCCAATAATAACACTATCGAAGAAAACATCAAAGAAATGATCACACATAACAGGATAATTGAAGGAAGCGCAGCCATCTTTGATGATATTACAATTCTGGGTGTTCAGTTTTCCGGCAATTGATCCAGGCTTCTCTTCTTCCCGGTGTGGTAAACATCCAGTGCCACCAGAATAGCGGTAAATCCCCAGAATAGGGCAGAAATCTTGTCGGTGTTCAGAAAATTATTTAATAATCCATGAATGTAAAAAGTGGTTAATCCCAGTAAAACTGACAGGGATAGTATACGCATTTTTCCTTTTTCTGAATGTAAATATACCCGCATACCGGTGATCCAGGTAAGAACAATGATCACTACAAAGCTGATAACCCCTGGTAATCCGGATTCAGACAAAGGCCCCAGGTATTCACTGTGAGCATCCCCGAGGGTTCCCCGATTAGTGCTTATATTTGTCTTTTCGGCTGAGATCTGAAACGGAGCATAATTAAACATGTAGGTTCCCGGGCCCCACCCAAAGACAGGTTTTTCCCTGAACATTCTCCATGCACATCCCCACCTGTTAAGCCTTTCCAGGTTGGAATCATCATTTCTTATATTCGATATAGACTTTAAATGTTCATTAAAATTTCCGGAGGAAACCTGGGTATTCCTTGCAAGATGCATTGTAATTTCCGTTCTGTAAGAAAACACGAGGAATAAAACCAGGAGAAATCCGGCAAGCAGAAACTGCCATGGTATTCTGAGTTTAATGATCACCCCTATAACAAACACCGCAATAAGACTAACCCATGCAGCCCGCGAATAGGAAAAAACAACGGCGATGAACAAATACAAAATCAGCATGATGAACAGAACACGCTGAATATTTGAAAGAAGGCGAAATTTAGTGAAAAACAGGCCTGCAACCACCGGAATTAATATGGCAATAACCGCCCCGTAGGATGTATGATCGTTATAAAACGGTTTCACAACAAAGTAGGCAACCTGCTGATTAGTAAGGCCATAGGTTGAGTGATGGACAATGACATAAACAATGACGGCAATCAGCGGAATTAAATATGCATACAGATATTTCCAAATATACTTTCTGTCCTGAAATATCTGTGCCGCAAGAAAATAAAAAGCTGCAATAAACCAGATCCTGGCAATAAGAAATTTAAAGGAAACCAATGGCATTGAGCTGGTTATACAGGTTATGAATGTCCATCCCAGGTAAAAATATACAGCCAGTGATACCGGGTGAAATACTATTCTTCTGTCCATCATTTGCCCCTGCACAAATTTCAACCCCGTTAATATCAGTATTATGATAAGAAAAGCCTCTGCGGGAAGGGAAATGTCCACACCAATCTTACCAACTATATAGGATAAAGGGATGGAAAGTGGCACAAAAAAAACTGTTAACAGCAGAAACTTATCAAGGGCAGTAATTGCAATAAGGATAGGTATCAATAAAACCGGCAAAGCCGGAAGATAGTATATTTCATATGTTATGGCAATCCCATTCAGGACTATAAAAACAAATGAAATAACATAACCCCAAAAATATTTTTTATGAACAAGAGTGTTCAACATTATTTTCAGACTAACTTTTTTTGCATGTTTTCAATCAGCAGAAGTGAAATAGCCCCCAGGAGCAATGCTGATAGTACACTGGCGATCACAATTATGGATTTTTTCGGATATGATTTTTTTTCCGGTTTTACTGCACTGTTAACAATGAATGAATAAGGTAAGCTTTGTTCCATTTCCACTCTTGCTTCAGCATATTTTTGTTTTATTCTGCTTAATCTTGATGTTTCATGGACCAATTGGTCCCTGAGTGCAACGTATTGTCCCCCGTATTCTGATAGTACTCTTATTTTATCGGAAAGGATTGCTGCTGCCCGTGTATTATTTTCATTAATGGCTTTTGCGTAGGCTTCATAATATCTTTCAGCCTGAGTTTCATAATGATTGATCCCTAATTTCCTTATCTTTGTAAGACTATCCTGCAATTCATTCATATTTTCAACCAGAATGAGATATTCTTTTTCAACAAGTTTAAATGCCTCAAACGTCCTTTCCCTGATCATCCGGTGGAAAACGGAATCAGCCAGGGAAGCAATATCATTGGCAATATCTGCAGCCATCTGCGGATCTTTGTCCATGACCTCAACCATCACTGACATGTATGGTGTTCTTTTAAACCGGATATTAGAATTATATATGGAGTTTATTTTTGTTTTCGGAAATTTTGAAGAAGGTTTAATATTATGATGACCCATCAGGTCATATTTCTCAATAATTCTATCCCTTATTTCATCCGAGTAAAGTACCTGAAGCAGATTTTCGGCATGACTTTCCTCGCCTATTTCGTAAATGTTGTACCTTCCGCTATACCCTTCCGACAATATGCTCTTTGACACCGAAGCCCCTGTTGTGGGAAACATAATGACTGAAGCTTTAAATAAGGGAGTAATGGACAGAGAGACCATCAATGAAACGAAAAATGCCGCGGAGGCAATGATAGCAAGCGGTTTACGTTTCTGCCATAAAAAAATAACCAGATCGGCAGATGCAAAGTTATACCTGAATTTTCGCTTTTTGTCTTTTGCCATGTTTATAAAATTTTATGTAGAGTAATATCATGCAATAGTTCGTTATGTTTTTATAACATGTTGATAATACGCGTTCTGTATATTTATTTTAACATTGTTCTTTCTGTTGATAATCAACACTTTGCTCCTTTGCGTTTCTTTTAACTTTAACGAACTATTGATCATGGTTATTTCTAATCCATTAATCACACTTTAGATGCTACCAGGCTCCTTTTTATAATATCGAACTCAGGTTAATTTAACGATACTATAATTTTTCTTCCCTCTCTGGATCAACATATATTTCCCGTTAAGAAAATCAGCCGGAGTTATGATCCTTTGTTCGTTTTCCACCTTCTCCTTATTAATACTCAATCCCCCGCCTTCAATCAGCCTTCGTAATTCGCCCCTTGAACTGAAGACCCCGGAATAGTCGGTAAGAAATTCTAAAATATTTAAATTGGCATCGGAATTTTCTACTTCGAAGACAGGAACACCTTCGAAAACTGAAAGGAATAAATCCTCTTTCATGTTTTTCAGAGTATTGGTTGTTCCCTTGCCGAATAAAATATCTGAAGCTTCAATCGTTGCTTTGAAATTATCTTCACCATGCACCATCACGGTAATTTCCCTGGCCAGGGTTTTCTGTAATATCCTCAGATGGGGTGCATTCTGTTGTTCTTTTACCAGTTCTTCAATCTGTCCTCTTTTCAATAAAGTAAATATCTTAATGTATTTCTCTGCATCCACGTCTGAGACATTCAGCCAGAACTGATAAAATTTATAGGGAGAAGTTCTTCCGGGATCAAGCCATACGTTACCTTCCTCCGTTTTACCGAATTTACCACCGTCAGCTTTGGTAATGAGCGGACAGGTAAGCGCATATGCCTCTCCACCTTCAATTCTGCGTATCAGTTCAGTACCCGTAACGATATTCCCCCACTGGTCGGAGCCTCCCACCTGCAACCTGCAATCCATGGTCCGGTAGAGGTGAAGAAAATCATATCCCTGCACCAGCTGATAGGAAAATTCCGTATAAGACATACCTGACTTTGAATCCTCACCCAGTCTTTTTTTCACAGAATCTTTAGCCATCATGTAGTTCACCGTAATATGCTTCCCTACATCTCTTATAAAATCCAGGTAACTGTAACCTTTCATCCAGTCGTAATTATTTACCATAACCGCTACATTGGGAATATCAGAGTCGAAATCAAGGAAGCCTGAAAGTTGTTTTTTAATGCATTCCTGGTTATGGCGCAATGTTTCCTCGGTAAGAAGATTCCTTTCCTGTGATTTTCCGGAAGGATCCCCAATCATACCTGTAGCCCCCCCTATTAATGCAATGGGTTTATGACCTGCGAGCTGAAAATGTTTAAGCAGCATTATTCCCACCAGATGTCCTATATGCAGTGAGTCGGCTGTAGGATCAATCCCAAGATAGCCAGGAGTCATTTCTTTGTTCAGCTGTTCTTCCGTTCCGGGCATAACGTCATGGAGCATACCCCTCCATTTCAGTTCTTCAACATAATTCATGTAAAGAAAATTTTTTCAAATATAGGTAATTATAAAGATTTATTAAATTTCATATCTTAGCTGAATGAACCCAAAAAATAAACCGGTATTTCAAAAACGCATATTCTGGGACGTTAACTTTGAACAACTCGACTACGATGCCAAAGCCAGTTTCGTGATTGAGAGAGTTTTCGAAAGGGGTGACGTGGAAGACATCCGTCAATGCCGGAGGTATTACGGGGATGAGAAAGTAACGGAAGCCTTACTGAAAGCCAAATATTTACCCTTGCACACGATTTATTTTGCAAGTGCAGTTATTAATAAACCTGTTGAAGAATTCAGATGTTATACTTTGAGACAGTTGAACCCGGGACTCTTTCCATACTAAAAGAGCTGATGGAACTGCCATCGATGCAGGCATTTTCGCTGGTGGGAGGAACTTCTTTATCGCTTCGCTATGGACACCGCAGTTCAGAGGATCTGGATTTATTCTTCCATGAAAAGTTTGACCATTTTGTGATTGTTAAGTCTCTTGAAGATAGATTCAAGCAGCGGTTTGTTTACAAGCAGCAGCAAACCCAGTTTGGAATTTTTTGTTTTATTGACAAGATTAAAGTAGATATTATTTACTTTCCCCACCCACCTATTGCCGGCATTGACACAATTGAAAATATTAGAATGTACAGCGTTGCGGATGTTGCAGCCATGAAAATCCAGGCTATTTTAGGCCGTGGAAAGAAAAAAGATTTTTGGGATTTACACGAATTATTACAACATTATTCATTACAGCAAATTATGGACTGGCATAAACAGAAATACCCCGGTCAAATGCTTGCCATTAGTATTCCACATGCTATCACATATTTCGTGGATGCTGAAGAGAGTGAAACTCCTGTAAGTTTTAAGAATCAAACCTGGGAAAGTGTGAAAAAAAGCATTCAGGGAGTTGTACGTGAATATCTCAGATGAGATACGATAAAACCCTTATGTTTCTTTAATGACAGTGTCCGTTTTTTTCTCAGGAGCAGGAAAATGAAAATGTTCAAACCTGAAATACGGGAAAATGAGAGGGGCAATGGCTGCAACAGGAGGATATAGAAATGATTCATCCTTATCTTTCCGTGATATCATTTCGGAATGAGGATCAAAGAAATTCAGGATACCGATTATTATACTCAGGATAAAAGCCATCTTTAATCCGTTGAAAACAACCCCTGCCAGCCGGTTGACAAACCCCAGTGCAATCGCACGTATTAATGAATCAAGAAGTCTTGCCACAAGATGAACAAGTAAAACAATTACAATAAACGTAAGTGCGAATGAAATAATTCTCAGTGTTTCCGGGTCTTTGTCAATATATTTCATAAGGAAAGACATGGCGAAACCGGAAAAATAAATAGCCCCGTAAATTCCCAGTATCAGTGCAGCGAGGCCGGCGACAGCAATGATCAGTCCTTTCGTGAAACCCCGGTAAACTGCCCACAGCAGAGGGATGATAATAATTATATCCAGGTAGTTCATTTCTTAGGGATTTTTTCTTTTAGCAATTCCAGTGAAAACCAGTCAATCTGAGAAGAAAAATCATTTTCGCATTCATAGGCCAGAATATATTTAATACGTTTTTCGAGATTCGGGTGCGAAGATATAATTTCAAAATCACTAAAAAGACTGTTCTCAGGGTTTTCTTTCAGTCGTCTGAAAAATGATGCCAGTATTCGCGGTTCCACATTATCCTTTTCCAGTATTTCACAGGCGTACAGGTCAGCCTCTTCTTCCTGTTTACGGTTATATCCGGCGGATAAAAGGGTTTTTGCAATTTCGGTGGTTATGTATGAGTTACCTGAAGTAAGAAGTTCAAGTCCGAGTTCCTTAATAAGCCGTGTTATGATGTGCCGCTTCACAATATGTCCGGCCTCATGTGCCAGGATCGCAAAAAGTTCAGCAGAAGTTTCGCAAAAATCAATGAGTCCGGTTGTTATCAATATATTCCCTCCCGGCAGGGCGAATGCATTTACCATTTCATTCTTCACTGTAATGATATTAAATGTACGCTCTTCATAGCCTGCCAGGGATGACAATCTTTCAGACACCACCTGAAAAACAGAATCAATTACAGGTTCATTAAGTCTTTCAAAGCCGTTGAATGTCAGGATCACCTCAGTGTACTTATCGCCCAGCATTTTTTCCTTTTCGGGATTCAGAATAACAGGGTGGGAAGGCAAATTAATTAAAAGGGAAATGGCAGCCCAGACGAGGCCGCCAATCCCAATCAATAAAAGAAATTCTGTGATGATCTTTCTCATTTTATAATGCGGGAGGTTTATTCACAAAACCTGTTTCATCACGGTCTTTTTTCCTGAAAGCCTGATAATATGAAAGCTTTCCAAAGAAAACAAAATAATACATTCTTCCCTTATGTGCCCGCACTGCACCTATGATGCTGAAGATAAAGTAAACAAGATTAATGATCCCTGCAGTTATTGCATATCCCCAGAAAACATTTGTAAACGGGTTTCCTTTAACCAGGTTGACGATAGCCCAAATAATGCCGTAACTGTTAATAAGTGAAACGGGCAGTTGAGAGTAAAGTGACTGCAGCGTATGAAATTTTACAAAGCGACCTTTATCACGGTTCACAAAATAATACACTATTGCAGCGATCATATTTACCACCGGTAAAGGAAGTCCGATTGCAGTGGTGGCGAACATCATCAGATATGATCCCGTTGCATCTTCTTTTTCCCGCTCACTTAATTCATGCGGCTGGGGCATTGGATAAAATTCCATTCAGGACTGATCTTTAGTTGTTATTTAATTCACAATTAGACTTCATCTCCTGTAAACGGAGGGTATTTATCAGTCATAAACTGCATATACAGGTTGATCCTTGTTGTCCATCTTATCTGACCCACCACCCAGTTATGGAAAGAAGCAGGGTATTTACCAGTAAAAAGTACTATCCACCATGAAAGAAAGACAAGAATTCCGACAAAGATTGCGCGAAAGAAAAGGATAAAGAAGTGAGGGATATATACATAAAAGAAGCCGAAGAACAATCGTATAAGGACCAGGCCTCTGCTTATTTTTTCGGGATAAGGGACATCCAGGCTGGTATAATTATCAGAAGCCTTAATGCCAAAAGCCGGATAACCGTCAGATACATTCATTATCCTTGCATTAAGTCTGATACCCCATCGGAGCAGTCCTGTCTGAAATTCAAACATACTCTGTGGATATTTTCCGGTAAAGAGCACGATCCAGAATGCGACAAACCGCAGGATAGCTCCCCATATACCCACAAAAAACAGCAGGAATCCATGCGGAAGCATAATGTAGAAAAAACCAAAAATGGTTCTGAGGAGAAGCTCCAGTCGTGAGTACTTCTCCTGAAGTTTAATTTCGAGTTTCATGTTATAAAGTATTAAGTCAGTAAAAAAAACAAAAAGCAAGTTACAGTTTATTATTAATAAATAACTCAATAAAAAAGGATTTTTTTAAGAAGGGGGGACGAAGGGGACGAAGGGGACGAAGGGGACGAGTGACGGGTGACGGGGGGTTGAGTGGTTATGTGTGTGAGGATGTGGGGGCAAAGCTAATTTCAGATTTCAAATTTCAGATTTCAAATTACTCATCGCTAATTCATAATCCGGTGGCTGAGCTTATCGAAGCCGGGGATTTTAATTTCCACCTTCTTTCAGAATATAGGTTCTTTGCGTTAAAGAAGAAAAGGATTATATTTGCGGGGGAAAAGAGAGGGATCAGGGGATCACGGGATCAGGGGATCAAGGTTAGCAAAGGAATACCTGAATAGAATATATTTTAAGAGAAATGTTTTAATCTATCTATCATGCCCTCACTTGATCCCGTGATCCCGTGATAGCGTGATCCCTTAAAACGGCCTCATAGTTCAATGGATAGAACGGCGGTTTCCTAAACCGTAAATCCAGGTTCGATTCCTGGTGGGGCTACAAAATATACCCCTTATTCTATTGTGAATAAGGGGTTCTTGTTTTTTTGTACCCCTGAATTGTACCCCTTTTTCGAGTCCTGGAAGTTTTTCACTGGCTGTGTAAGTACCCCCTTTTTCCTACAGAATAAGATTAGACATTTTCGTTTGATTTTTTACTCTCATAAATTCTATTGGGCTCATATCGTTTAAACTATCATGTGGATGATCATTATTATAATCATTCAGGAATGATATACCCTCGAGACTCGCTCTTTTATAAGGTCGTGAAATGAACTCTTCATATCATCAGGCAGAAAACTTATGTTTATAAATTCATGCCATTGCAGTTCGGCATTCTTGAATTTGTCAAACATGTTTTCAATTGCCTTAGCATCAATATCAAACCTATTTATGGCTTCCAGAAAATCCTTTCTCCTGAGTTTTTTCTTTTTACCATTTAATGTCAGAGCCAGATCTTCTTCATCTCCTTCCACAACAAGACTTGATGCAACCATATCATAAGCCGGACTTAACACATAACCCAGTCCCGGTCTATCATATAGTGAGAAATTCTTTAAATGCATATCTGCATTTCCTGTCAGGAACGAGAACAGAACTTGTTCGAAGAAATTAATAATGTCTAATCCAGGATTTGTTGAGTATCTAATGATGGTTTTTCCAATTTGTTCATGGGAACCATTGTATTTATGTTCAGTTAGTCTTTCTGTCAGCTGACACATATCTTCCATATGAATCTTTGCCTCATTTATCCTGTCAATCCTTTTGGTTATGTATGAAAGTTTACCTGATTTCAGCCTGATCAGAGAATGAGGTACTACATCTATTCCCGAAATTTCGGCAAGATGCATCGTGAGATCTTCAAGTTCAGGAAGAAATCTATATTGTGTTGTAGGTGGTTTTAAAATATACCCTCCCCATAGTCCTACTATTGTAAATCGTTGGGGTTCGTTTTTCTTTGCAAGTTTATCAAGATGTAAAGATAATTTTGGTTGCACCCCTGTTACAGTTGTTTGGGTTTTAACTACCTTTTCAGCAAGCTGTAACATTTGATCTTCTGACCATGGTAGTTCAGGGGGATTGGGTGTCCCAAATATTTTTCTGGAGCAAGCACTATGAAATTCTGATTTTTCTTCTCCAAGCGGTTGATAACAATATAAACATCTGCTCATAGCCTGAAATTATGAATGATCTTCTTCGATACTGACAGCACCTATGCAATCCCTGCAGGATGCAAGCAGCAATCCCATACGGTCACGGGCATTCAATTTCCAGTTCCTTTCAGCAATTTCCAACAACCATCCCTCCGGGATAAGTCCATCAAAAAAAGGAAACATTGTTTTACTAACAAAGGGTTTATTCTGTAACGGGAGAGTGAGGCTGATTGGTCTAACCTCTGAACCGTTCAAGTAATTCACATCATATATAAATGAATAACCATCTTCTGATTCTTTTATAAAACCAGCCAGTTCGCTGTGCATGCAGACTTTAGCTTTCCTCATTCATTTAATAGTTTTTCACGGTTTATTGATTGTGGTCCAAGTTCCTGCCCAAACAGTTTCAAGACCTGATTTACTTTATCCATTCTTAATGTTGTTTTACCCTGCTCAAGATCACGAACAAATCGTAATCCTACGCCAGCTTTTTCGGCCAATCGTTGTTGAGTCAAACTTAATTGCCTTCTTTTACTTTTAAGAAAGTCGGACAATGTCATTGGAATCTGTTCCATCTTATTATACCTTTTCGGGTATAAAGATAATAATAATTCTCAAATATATACCTTTTCGGGTATAAAAATAAGATAATTAATGATAAATATACCCTAACGGGTATATTTTCTGTGTGTTGGATCTGTATTATACCCGATACGGCCCATTTCCAAAAGCGCAAATATTCCATGAAAAACATTTTTTTCTTGTGAAGTACGCTTATTTTCTATTGATGTCTGTGAAAAACGTTTATTTTTCACCAGTTATTATTTAATGATAAATGAACAAGAAAATTAACGCTTCACTATTTTTAATCTGGCTTCAGTGTGTTCGAAGAATGAATTACATTGTTTGAGGTAATCCAACATTACATTATAATCTTCTCCATATATATTCTCGCTAAACTCATGTGCCCGTTGTAACATCGAAATATAAGGTAAGGGATCGCTTTGTCTCGTCAATTTTCTAAGTGTACCTAAATAATCATCCCGATAAACAGCGGGTATAATAATTTTTGATTGTCCATCCTTTACTAATTCTGCATTCATCATAATTCTTGCAATACGCCCATTTCCATCAATGAATGGATGAACTTCACTTATTACGAACATAATGAATGCAGCCTTGGCAAAAGGGTGATCAAGTGCTTGAAAAAAGTCAAATGACTGTAATAAGGTGCCACGTACCAGATTAAAATCCACAAATGAAGTCGAGCCTGCAAAATTGTTATTATCCTTAAATAAACCAGGATTCTTTTCAGGCCTGGCTTCCATTAAAATTTTATGCCGGTAACTGATAATCTGTAAAAGATTATCAGTATTGTCAGAATGAAAATTATTTCCAATAAAAGCAATTATATGCACCAAATAGTTAAATATTTTCCAGCATCATTGTATAATTAGATAATAATTAACGAAATCAGGAATCAAATTCCACCAGTTTTTCCTTTTTGCTAACTTCATTCCAAAGTTTAATGGACATTGATCCATCTAACTTCTTGTTAGCGTTCATGTTAAAAAACACTCCAAAAAAAGTTTGAAAAAAACTTGACAATTGAAAAAAAATGTTGTTACTTTACATACTGAACGGTAGGTATTTTTTATAAGTAGTTTATGGAGACAAAAGAAAAAATATTGCAAGTTGCCTTTAACTTATTTTTGGAAAGAGGGTACAAAGAAGTTTCACTGAAAGATATATCAGATTTAGTAGGATTAACCAAAGGTGCTTTCTATCATCACTTTACAAGCAAGGAAGATATGTTCCGACAAATTGTCGAAAACTATCTCCTTGCAGATAGTGATAGATTTTACGGAGGTTGTTCACGCAATAATCTTAAGCAGTTCATGTATGAATACTTACAGGAACTAATTGCCTATATGGATAAAATGCAACAACAGATTTTTTCAAGGAGCAATAAATCAGGGATTTCTTTCTATACAATACTATTCGATGCTTTAAAAATATTTCCGGATTTTGCAAATAAGTTAAAGGAGGTTCACGAAAACGAAAGAAAAGTATGGGAAGAAGTCATTAACAATGCCAAAGCAAACGGAGAGATCAGAAAGGAATTTAACAGCAAACAATTAGCGAAGACTTTTATAAGTATTAACGATGGTTTGGGAATGCATTCAATGCTCGAAGGAAGGTTTGAAGAGGTACATGGAGAAATATTTACCATGTGGAATACAGTTTATAGCTTGATTAAAACATAAAAATTTTAACCAAACAACATACCTAACGGTAGGTATGTAAATTAAATATTACAAGTATGAAAAATTTAATTATTTCATTGCTGCTGGTATCCCCGATAACAATCCGCACTGCAGCTCAAGACCAAATGGATACCATTTACTTAAGCAGAATTGTGGACCTGGCGTTACAGAACAACCAGGCCATAAAAATTGCTGAGCTTGAAAAACAAAAGGCTATTTTTCAGCACAAAACAAGCCGGAGTAATCTGATGCCTCAGGTTGAGGCTTATAGTACCTTCTCGTACTACTACGCCATACCCAAAATAATTATACCCGGCGAAATATTCGGACAGCAGGGTAATATTCCTGTTGAGTTCGGTACTAAGTACGACTGGAATAATGGGTTTAGGTTCACCCAGTTAATCTACAATCAAAGCTACTTTACAAACCTTCAGATAATTGAAGAAATGACTAAAATCCAGGATTTAAACACTCAGCTAAAGAAGGAGGAAGTAGTTTTCCAGATCTCTCAGCTCTACTATTTGTGCCAAACCATTGATTGGCAGATTTCTGTAGTGGATAGCACTCTCAAACAGATGCAAAAACTCATTGATATTGTAAAAAAACAACAAATCAATGGGCTGGCCAGACAAGCAGATGTTGAGCGTGTAATAATTGATGTAAGAAAAATTGAAATTCAGAAACAAGAACTTGATTCTCATTTTCAACAACAGCTTTTCTTACTTAAACTTTTAACAGGTTTAGATCCTGATGCTAAAGTTATGTTATCGCGAGCTTTACCGGTGAGGTTACAAGCAGCTGATTCTGCTGACAATAAACGAACCGAATTGCTTATGCTCGAAAAACGGAAAGAGCTTGTTGCACTTCAGGTAAAAGCAGAAAAACACTCCCAACTTCCTTCCCTGGCGTTATTTGGACAACACTATTACCAGGGAATGCGTGATGAGTTTGATTTTTTTGATGGAGGAAAGGATCGCTTCTTTAAAGTTGGAATAGTGGGGTTACAGCTGAATGTTCCAATCTTTGAAGGTTTTTCAAAACGTAACCAGGTGAGATTAAAAGAAATTGAATTTAACCAGGTTCAGGCACAATCAGAACAATTAAAGCTATTGGATTTAAAAGAGAAAAATGAAGCCCTTACAGTTTATAAAACTCAATTAGAAGAACTTGGTAAGTTATCTGAAAACATTAAATCGGCTCAACAAATTTATCAATCTAATCTATGGTCATACCAGCAACAGGTTATCAGTTTAACCGACCTGATTATTTCCGAAAGCCAGCTTGCTGAAATCCAAATGCAGTATTACGGAACCATTTTTAAATTATTGAGCTCTGAGTTAGCCATGAAAAAATTAAACGGAAAACTATTGATTAATAACAATTAAAAGTAAAAAACATGAAAACAACCGTTAAATCATTCCGCAAATTTACTGGTATAACCATTCTGTTAACCGCTCTCGTCATAATCGTTGTCTCCCTTATCAGTATTAAAAGAGAGAAGGAAACAGTCTTTCAAAAGTTAATGGAGTATAACCAGATTGTTCCGGTAAAAACTATAGTTGCATCCAGCAGGCATTTTGATCAAACATTATCAGAATCAGGCCGGTTTCAATCATCAAAGAGTGTTGACGTTATTTCGAAAGTGCGCGGTAATGTGCTGAATGTAAATATACTTATTGGCGAATATGTTCAAGCGGGTAAAGTTCTTATAGAAGTTGAAAAAGGGACTTTGCAGAGCCAGTACGAGCTTGCAAAATTAGCCCTTGAAAATGCTGCCGTCGATTTGAAGCGATTTGAAGAACTGGTAAAAGAGGATGCGGTAACGAAGTTACAATATGAAACTGTCAGATTGGGCTATCAAAATGCAATAACAAACTTCGAATTAGTGAAAGAACAGCTGGATAATACTGTCATCACGGCCCCTGTAAGTGGATATATAACACAAAGAAACATTGAAAAAGGAAGTTACATTCTGCCTGGTATCCCTTTGGTAACCATTTCCCGGATTTCTGAATTAGTATTTATGGTACAGGTTTCTGAAAGTGATGTTCTTCTTTTAAAAAAGAACGACAGTGTTCAGATCCGGCCTTCAACCAGCCAAAATGATACTATTGTTGGACTTATCAGGGAAATTGCTGTAAACAATTCCTTGTCTGGTAGATACGATATTCTGATTGCTCTCGAAAACTCTTCATCGAGCATCAGGCCCGGTATGAACGGGGTTGCAACATTCAGGATTCATGATTTGAGTAAACAAATAATTATCCCCCGGAAATGTATTGTGGGGAGTGTTCTTGTCCCCAGGGTTTTTGTCCTTTCAGGTGACAGCGTTTTATTGAAAGATATTTCAGCTTCCCTGCTCGATGAAAACTCGGTAATTGTGAACCGGGGAATTAGTGAGGGAGATGAAATAATTCTTACAGGGCAAATAAACCTTGAAGAAGGAACTAAAGTAAAGGTATTACAAAACATATAAAACCATGAGCCATGAATATATCAGAGTTTTCCATAAAACGACCGATCCTGATCATAGTTATCTTTATTGCTCTTACCTTTTTAGGTTTAATTGGATTAAGCAAACTAAACTATGAATTGCTGCCAAAAATGGATTCTCCTGTGCTTACTATTATTACACCATATCCGGGAGCAGCACCCACAGAGGTTGAAAATAGCGTAAGCAAAAAGATTGAAGGAGCAATTAGTGGTATGCCCAATCTTGATGTGGTGCGATCCATATCTCAGCAGGACATATCAATGGTTCTGGTTACCCTGAAAATCGGAGCAGATGTTGATCAGGCCCTTAATGAAGCTTTGCGCAGGATTCAGTCCGTAAAATCTGATTTACCCGCTTTAGCTTACGATCCTTCAGTTAACAAGATTTCTGTTAACGAAATGCCAGTCCTTACGTTGGGTGTTGAATCTGAAAAACCAAATTCAGAGCTTTATGATTTGATTGAGTACTTTATAAAGCCAAGGCTAGCCAAGATTCAGGGTGTAGGTGAAATTCAGGTTGTGGGAGCATCTTCGGCTGAAATCCAGGTAAATATTAATAAGAATAAACTGGATAATTCAGGGGTATCCATTCTTCAGGTTGTTGAATCAGTTCAAAAATCAAATTACGATTTTCCTGCCGGAATCATTGAAAACCAGGATGGTATTACTTCACTAAGGATGTCCGGTAAATTTAATTCAATTTCAGAACTCTCAAATCTTGTTGTTCTTCAAAAACCCGATGGCTCCATAGTTAAATTAAAGGATCTGGCGGAAATAATTCACAACGACCAGGAGCCAAAAACAATTTACCATATTAATGGTCAGCAAACCATTGGTTTACAAATTATCAAAAACCAGGATGCAAATACAGTGCAGGTAATTGATCAGATAAAAAATGAACTAAATACGCTGGTTCAAGAGTATAAAAGTATAAATCTGGAATTTCACGTATCAAACGATGGCTCAATTATTATTAAAGAAGCTGCCAGTGGCGTAACCCGAGACTTGGTGTATGCCATAATATTAGTTACTATCATAATGCTTTTGTTTCTTCATAGTCTGCGAAATGCACTTATTATCATGGTAACTGTTCCCTTGTCGTTGGTGGCAACATTTACCGGAATTAGTCTTCTGGGTTATTCACTTAACCTTATGACATTGTTAGGATTATCGGTTATTATTGGCACACTGGTAGATGATGCGATTGTAGTTCTTGAGAATGTGTACAGGCACATGGAAATGGGGAAATCGAAGTGGCAAGCCACCCTGGAAGCGCTAAAGGAAGTTAGCTTAACTGTAATTTCAACTTCATTGGTGCTCATTGTAGTTTTTTTTCCTGTTGCCTTATCGGAAAGTATAATTTCTCCAATCATTGAACCCTTTGCTATGGTTATAGTTATATCGCTGATCGTAAGCACACTGTCAGCATTAACGCTTATACCGATTTTAACATCGAGATTATCGAAACTCCAAATAAATGGTGGGAAGAATCTTTTGCACCGAATATTTCAATTTCTTGAAAAAATGATTTCCGGGTTTTCCGCAAAAATTATCAGAATCCTTATCTGGTCATTAAGAAGGCCAGGATGGACTCTTCTGATTGCAACGATAATGTTTTTTGCATCATTTGGCTTAATCGGCGGAGGTTTTATTGGCAGCGAATTTTTAAGTATGGGCGATGTAGGCGAGGGAATTATCACATTAGAATACCCAGTAAATTACACATTAAAACAAAATAATATTGCAACCAAAAAAATTGAGGCTTATATTAGTTCTAAACCAGAGGTAATTGGCATTTACACATCTGTGGGTAAGGGATCTGGAATTTTTAATGTTCAATCGGATTTTGATAAAACTGAGATAATAGTTAAGCTTATCGGCAAAAAAGAACGGGATGTGTCTTCTTCTATATTTTTCAAAAAGCTGGAAAATGAGTTAAATTCACTGTTTACTGACGTTAAAGTCAGAACAGGTATCATTACCATTATGGGTGTATCTGACGATGCTCCAATACAAATTGTATTTCAGGGAGTTGACAGAGACTCATTGATGTTGTTTGCAAGTAAGATGATGAAAGAAGTAAAGAAAATAAACGGCACAAATAATGTGAAGCTTACCATTGAAGGGGGCATACCTGAAGTTCTGATACGATTCGATAAGGAAAAAATGGCCCGGCTTGGAGTTGATCCGCAGGTTGCAGGATTAACAATTCAAACCTCTTTTAGTGGATTCTCTAAAAGTAAAATGCAGACAGGTGATTCTGAATATCCCATCAATATTCGATTGGATAAGTATAACAGGAACTCGCAGGAGGATGTGCAAAATTTAACCGTGATCAATAACATGGGACAAATGATAAAGCTAAAGCAATTTGCCGATATTATTGAAGGATCAGGTTCTTCGAGGATTGAAAGATATAACCGGATTAACTCGGTGGTACTTGAATCGCAGGTAATTGGCAGGTCGGTTGGTGAGGTGGGCAACGAAATCCTTCAACTTCTTGATAAATCACATATGCCAAATGGGATAGAATACCTGCCCGAAAATGAGTTGAAATTTCAGGCAGATGCTTTTGGAACACTTGGCGTTGCGTTACTCATAGCTATAGTTTTGGTATATTTGGTGATGGTGGCATTATACAATAATTTTCTCCACCCGTTGGTTGTTATGTTCTCAATACCGCTGGCTGTAATCGGAGCTCTTTTTGCGTTGGCTCTGACCCGGGAAAACCTTAGCATTTTATCAATTTTAGGTATCATAATGCTAGTGGGTTTAGTAACCAAAAACGCAATATTAGTAGTTGATTTTATCAATACCCTGCGCTCAGAAAAAATGAGAATAACCAGAGCCATTATAACTGGTGTTAAGTTAAGGATCCGTCCGATTCTTATGACTGCAATCTCAACCGTAGTTGGAATGCTGCCTATTGCATTATCGCAATCTCCCGGCAGCGAATGGAAAAATGGGTTGGGCTGGGTGTTGATTGGCGGGATTACAAGTTCCATGTTACTTTCATTAGTAATTGTTCCGGTGTTATATAGTGTAGTTGAAAGATTGAAGACCAAAATTATTAAATAGAACTGATTATCTTCAGTAAACAATGTTGCTGTTTTTTCACTCATGGTTAGATTTTTTTGCCTAATTTTAACCGGAAGGAGTATCAGCAATACCATACCCATAATCAATATATCGGCATTTTCTCATTAACACCAAAAACACTGAAATTCCATGACCAAAATCAGCAAAAATAAAAAGAGCAGCGCTTCGTCATCAACAATCGATGTACGCAGCGGTATGGATGTAAATTCCCTTAAGCAGGCAATTACCGAACACCTTTTTTTCCAGCAGGGGCGTAACATTGTGAATACCTCTTTAAACGACCTCTATATGGCGGTATCCTATACAGTTCGGGACAGGCTTCTGCAACATGAACACAAGACGATGAATGCAGTTTTTGACGATAAGAACGTGCGGCTTGTCAGCTACCTTTCGGCCGAGTTTCTTTTAGGGCCGCAGCTCGGTGCCAACCTTATCGATCTGGATATATACGATAAAATGAAGCAGGCCGTGGAAGAACTTGGATTTAATTTTGATGAAATAATAGCCCAGGAGGAAGAGCCCGGATTGGGTAATGGCGGACTCGGGCGTTTGGCAGCCTGCTATATTGACTCGCTGGCTTCACAGCAGATTCCTGCAATTGGTTACGGAATACGTTATGAATTTGGCATCTTCGATCAGGAGATACACGATGGCTGGCAGGTTGAAAAAACCGATAAATGGCTTCGCAAAGGAAATCCATGGGAAAGTGTTCGCCCGGAGCTTGCCGTAAATGTCAATTTCGGAGGGTATACAGAGACTTGTGTCGACTCTGATGGCCGTACCTATTTCCGGTGGATACCTGCCTACAAGGTAACCGGAATACCCTGCGATACCCCGGTTATGGGATACCGGGTACCCTCGTGCAACTTCCTTCGCCTGTGGAAATCTGAGGCTGAAGAATCGTTCGACTTTAAATCGTTCAATCAGGGTGATTATTATAAAGCGGTAGACTATAAGGTTAAATCGGAAAATATCAGCAAGGTCCTCTACCCTAACGACGAAATGCTTGAAGGGAAAAAACTCCGGCTTAAACAGCAGTATTTCTTTGTTTCGTGCTCGTTGCAGGACATGATGAACATACATTTGAGATTCGAAGGCAAGCCGCAGGAGTTTTATAAAAGATGGGCCATACAGCTTAACGACACGCATCCTGCCGTATCTGTTGCTGAGCTTATGCGCATCCTTGTTGATGAATACCAGGTCGATTGGGAAACGGCCTGGGATTGCACCTGCAAAACTTTCAGCTATACAAATCATACCCTGCTTCCGGAAGCCCTGGAAAGATGGTCTGTAGGTTTGTTCGAATATCTCATTCCGCGGGTGCTTGAGATCGTATATGAAATCAATCACCGCTTTCTGCAGGAGGTAAGCACGCGATTCCCGGGAGATGCCGGCAAACTGTCGCGGATGTCTATTATTGATGAAAGCGGAGGAAAGTACATCCGTATGGCCAACCTGGCCTGCGCCGGAAGCTCTGCTATTAATGGCGTGGCAGCATTGCATACCGAACTGCTGAAAGAATATGTATTGCACGACTGGGTAGAAATGTACCCGCAACGGTTCCATAATGTAACTAACGGGGTGACCCCGCGCCGGTTTGTTATTCTGAGCAATCCCGGACTAAGCAGGCTTATCACCGAATCCATAGGTGACAAATGGCCGGGCAAACTTGATGAATTACGCAAACTTGAGCCCTTTGCCAACGATGCATCATTCGTACAAAAATTCCGGAATGTTAAACTGGACAATAAAAAGCATCTTGCTGCCCTGATAAAAGAGAGAACCGGTATTACCGTTAATCCTTCTTCATTGTTCGATATACAGGTAAAACGCATACACGAGTATAAAAGGCAGCATCTTAATGTATTGAATATTATAACACTTTACCTGCGGATAAAGCAGGATCCGGACATTGACATGGTTCCCCGCACCTTTATCTTCGGAGGCAAGGCAGCACCCGGATATCATAAGGCAAAACTGATTATCAAGCTGATTAATTCAGTGGGTGAAATTGTGAACAATGACCCGGATATAAAAGACCGGATCAAAGTAGTATTCTTCCCCGATTTTAATGTGACGAATGCCCAACATATTTATCCTGCTGCCGATCTTTCAGAGCAGATATCCACTGCCGGCAAAGAAGCCAGCGGAACGGGCAATATGAAGTTCTCGATGAACGGGGCGCTAACCATTGGAACCCTCGATGGAGCAAATATTGAGATCCGTGAGGAAGTCGGTGAAGATAATTTCTTCCTTTTTGGCTTAACGGCTGCACAGGTTGAAGAAACCAAACGGAAGGGCTATGATCCTCACTTCATTTACTCTCATAATCCCGAGCTGAGAGAAGTAATAAACATGATTAAGTCCGGCCTGTTCTCAAGGGGAGATACGGAGCTGTTTAAACCAATTACCGACAATCTGCTATGGCATGACCCGTTTATGCTGATGGCCGATTATCCGCTGTATGTAGACTGCCAGGAACTGGTTTCTGAAACCTGGAAGAATCCCGGAAAATGGAATGAAATGGCAATACTGAATGTGGCAAGAATAGGAAAATTTTCATCCGATCGCTCTATTCAGGATTACTGTGAAAAGATATGGCATGTTAAACCGTTCAGGATTAAGTGATTAGACTCTATAAATTTTACCAGGCTTTTTAACTGAATACATTGGCAATACTGATAATAATCATAACTTTTGGAAGGTCATTGATTTTAATCAATAAACTGCTATTTCCATTTATTTATATTTGTTTTTATGCAATATGTTAAAAATATAACTATATTTATGCAATAAAATCTGGTTCTATGCAAAAAGGGTTATATTTTAAATATTTGACATATGTCTGAAAAACCCATAGGAAGCACATGGCTAAAAGAGAAATATCAGCTTTTTAATATTAAGTCGTCTCATGAATCTTATCTTGGCACGAGGTCGAAAGTTGAAGTGCTGCGAGACGGGACAATAATAGAAACTTTTCAGAAGGCCCAATATACTTTAAAAGCTGATAATCCTTTATATCATTTTGAGTTTGCTCTGAAATATGACGATATTCAAATAAATTTCTTTCAGGCTGTTTTAAAACGTATCCCTGTAAAAGATATTATTGAATTTGTAAAATCCGCACCAAACTTCAAAAATTCCAGAAAGATTGGATTTTGGTATGAATTCTTAACTGGTGAACGCCTTCCCATTAAAGACAGACCAGGCATTAATTATGTAGATTTAATAGACTCAAAACGTTATTTTACAGGAGTTCTTATCAAAAATACCAGGTGGCGAATAAACAATAATTTATTGGGTGATGTGGGTTTTTGCCCTACTATAAAGAAAACAAATACCATTATAAAAGCTCTTGGACTTGATTATCCTGAGATGCTCAGGGAGCTCTCGAGAAACTATCCCCCTGAAATATTAAACCGTGCCAATAATTATTTATATAAGAAAGAAACCCGTTCATCTTACCAAATCGAAAAAGAAGAACCAACACCGGATCGTATTGAAAGATTTGTAAGTTTATTGAGTAATGCCGGCAAGAAAGATATTAGCGACCTGCTTAGTGAGGAATCATTGGTAATATTACAGAATCAGATTGTTGATCAACGTTTTTCAGCGACAGGCTTCCGGGATTTTCAAAATTATATTGGCCAGACAACATGGAATTATGATGAGATCATTCATTACGTTTGTCCACCGCCGGAATTTCTTTCTGATTTAATGAAAGATCTTTCAGTTACTGCCATTAGAATGGAAGGTGTCAATCCCATTGTCCGGGCAACTGCTATAGCATTTGGATTTGTTTTTATTCATCCATTTGATGATGGGAATGGAAGAATTCATAGATTTTTAATTCACGATTTCTTATCGAGAGATAATTTCTTACCTGCAGGAATGATAATACCGGTTTCTGCTCATATGGTAAATAATCTGAAGCTTTACGATGATGCTCTTGAAGCCTATTCTAAACCAATTATGCAGATAATTAAGTACACAAAAGATAAAAAACAGAAATTAACTGTTTTAAATGACTCTGAAGTTGAAGGATATTATAGGTTCCCGGATCTCACAGCACAAACTGAATATTTATGTACAGTAATTGATACAGCTATATCCAAAGATCTTCCAAATGAATTAAATTTCTTGCAAAACTACGATGAGGCTAAAGAATTAATGAAGCATAGAGTCGATATGCCAGATAAGTTAATTGATTTATTTATCCGGTTTACTCATCAGAACAATGGGATCTTTCCAAAAAAGAGAAGAAACACCTTCCATATGCTAAATGATGATGAAATTAAAGCACTTCAGTCTATCTTTCAGGATGTCTTTACTTTAGCTAAATAATGAGGGAACATCACGGGCATATATTTAATACTGCCACTCCTTTATGTAATCATAAACAGGTATTTTCGTTGAAAGAAGTAATCCAACGATAGTTTACCTGCCCCATAAACGAGAAGAAAAACAATAAGCAAGGTCATTGCAAAATCTGTTCTTGAATCATGAGCCATCTGCCAGAATCCTTTTTCCTGTAAAATCGGAATCTTGGTGGTTAGGATGGCTGTTATCATAATAGTAAGCAATGGTATTGCAGCAACTCTTACAAAAAAGCCAATCAGCATAAGCACACCACAGACAATTTCAAATGATGCCACAAATGCTGCCAGAAACTCCGGATTTGCAAATCCGATTCTTTCAAAACGACCTGCGCCTACAAGTTCGGGAAAAAGAAATTTCTGGATTCCCTCAGAAAGAAAAACCAAACCAACAATTGATCTCGGCAGGATTGACCGGTAATCATCAACAGTAGTAAAAACAATGTTTTGAATGTTTTTCATGGCTAAATATTTTAAACAATCCCGGCGCCCAAAGCAACTGCAATCACAAATAACATAATTGCCACTAATAACTGAACGGACCTCAATGTTACCTTTTTTAGCAGTTTATTACCAACAAATGCCCCAAGCATAGCTGCTAATGTTGCGGAAAGGATTAATATCAGATGTTCATGAAGGTTTGCGTCCCTAAACCGTGATGCATACACCGAAAGCCTGGCAAAATCAACCAAAGATGCAATAATAACACCTGTTGCAATAAATGCTTCTTTGGATAACCCGCTCTTTATAAGGAATGCACTTCTTATAGCACCCTGAATTCCAGTCAGCCCACCGAAAAATCCACTGAGAACACCACCCGGCACAAGTTTATTCCTGCTGAATTGAACTTTCTGTACTGATGGCAGAATTTCAAGCAAAGAAAAGATAATTAACAGTAAAGCTATAATGAGTTTCACAGGAGTAATTTCAAAGTTTTTATCCCATAATTGATATTCAAGAAGAGAAGGCATCTTTGTTATTCTGAGCAACAACCATGCACCCGCAAATGATGCAATAATTGCCGGAATGCCAAACTTTATCAGCACCTCTTTATCGGCACTTTTCCCAACAAGTGACATCTTAAAAATGTTGTTGGTAAAATGAACCACTCCGGTTAACGCAATCGCAATCTCTATTGGAAAAAATATCGCAAATACCGGCATTAATATAGTACCAAGACCAAATCCGGAAAAAAATGTTAAGATGGCTGTCAAAAATGCCACCAGACAAATAATGAATATTTCCATTCCGCTATGTTTACGTTATAACATGAGTGCCTGATATAATGTTCAAAAAATCTTTACCTTTAATGAAAGTTTAACGAATTACTGTATTATGACTGTAATCAATAGTTCGTTAAATAAAAATAAAACGCAAAGGCGCAATGCGTTGTTTACTAATAACATGCCTAAATGATATGTCGGTTAATCCAGAAAGCTATACTTGAAATTCAGATGTCCCAGCTCAGCGTATTCGTTAAAGAAGGAAGTCCCTATGAACTTTACATGTTTCCCATCTGCAGTCTTAATTATATAAACATGATTATTAGGAGCAAATGTGTAGGGAGGAGGCCCAATGGGCGATAAAAACATATCATCGAGAGGAACACTTCCCGGTACCTTTGCCCAGGTTGGTTTCATATCCACAATCACATTAATTGAATCGTCTTCAATAAAATCGGTTGACCCGATTGAACTTAACGTTACCGTTTCAAAATCCACTTCCCCAAGATCATAAACACCTCCCTGTCCTATCCCACTTTGTCCTCCGTTTGTTCTGAAGCTTTCATACCTTATGCCCAGATCCCAGCTCAGGTCATTCTTAACGTCAGAAACCGAAACGGTATCTCCTTCATAGAAAGAATAATAGATCCAGTTAAATAAATCATTACTTACATCCAATACAACTACCTGTAAGTCGTTGTTATTGTTGTCCTCCTTTTCACAACCCGTAATGTTAAGGATAAACAGAGCAAGAAAAATAAAAAGTTTTGTTTTCATATCTTCGTCATTTTATTAATTGTTTATATAAATTTTCACATTGAATATTTATGGCTATAAAAAAGCGCCGGCCGGGATCAATACTGATAATATCAATTCCGGACCGGTAATTGAATATATTATCAATTCCGGCTCTTATTCGTATCGCATTTTTCAGGAATGCGTTATTTACTGATATTTTCCACATTGAGTACGTCTGATATATGTCGTTAAAGAAAAGGGATGTTGATTCATCCATATTAATAAATTCTTTTTTCCCGTAAATTTTGGCATTTAAATTAATCCCCAGGCTGAGGGATCTCATTCTCTTAAAAAAATCGGCAGAAAAAGTGCCGGAATGTTTGCTCGTGCCAATAAGCTGTTTCCCTGTCTCCCTGTCAAGGGCATACGTATAACTATACCCTGATGTTAAAGTAAAACTTCTGGTAAGCTGTGTTCTTAGCATAATATCTGATCCATATATATTCACACTGCTAAAATTTTCATAGGTATACCAGTTAATTGTGCCATCAATTGGCATTTCCATTATCATATCTCTGAGCCGGTTATTGTAAGCGATCAGGCTTATATTGGTATTACCGGTGAGATATTCGGCAGCGAGTGAGGAATAAACTGATTTTTCAGGCAGGAGGTTTTCATTTCCTGTAACCACAATAAATCCCAGATCGAAATCGTAATATCTTTCTTTAATTCCCGGCGTTCTGAAGCCGGTTGCCACTGAAGCGCGATAGATCATGTTGTTATTCTTATACATTACAGAAGCTTTGGGAGAAAAAGAAGATCCGTATTCATAGTTGAAGTCTGCCCTTGCCCCGCCAGTGAGGCTGAAATTGTTGCCTGTTTTTATTTCATCCTGTAAAAAAATGCTCAGGATTGTATTGTTCTTAACAGAATCCTGTATCCTTTGTGCGAACATTTCATCATAAAGAAGTTCAATGCCGGCAGTTATCTGGTGGATATTATTATGTTTGCCGGTATCTGTATTAATATCAGTGATCACTTTCGCTGTTAACTGCCTGTTATTGTATATTTTCCGTTTTTCGTTTTCTCTTCTCTCCAGCACGTCAAATGTATTATAGGTATCTCCATAAAGACTTGCGTAAATACTGAATCTATCGGAATGTTTATAACTCGATTTTAATCCTGCGGTAAAGTCAGAATAAAAGGGGTGTTTCGGAACCGCTGATACATCAAATCGTTCCCTGGAATAATACGAGAAACGGGCGTCAATTTCCAGTTTTTCGGAGGGATTAAATACAGCTTTATTAAAGAAAGAGTATATCTGATAAGGTTCAACAGTGTATATATCAGGTGTTTGCGATGTGTTGTCATATCCTTTTGAGCTTAACCGGACGGCATTGGCAAAGTAACTCATTTTTTGGCCTTTTGTTCCGATATTAAAGCCATTTTCCAGTTCACTATATTTGGAGAACCTGGAATAAATTTCCGATTCAAAAGGAGTTGAAGGAGTATTGGTTATCAGGTTGATTACTCCCCCTATTGCGCTTGAACCATAGAGTGATGAAGAGGCCCCCTGTACAATTTCCACCCGTTCGATATTACCTGAAACGAGTCTGGAATAATCAATGTTATCCCTGTTCTCCCCTGCAATTCTTTCTCCGTCTACGAGAAAAAGTGAGTATTTTGCAGCTACTCCCTGCATCCGGAATGTCATTCCCCTTCCCTCGTTATAGAAATCCACACCCGGTTTAATGGAATTAATAATATCGGGTATATTGGTAAGTCCGGTATTTTCCATCTGTTGTAATGAAATGATCTGTGTCGGAACAGGAACATCCTTTAACATACGCCGGCTGCGTGTAGCAGTGATCACCACCTCTTCCATGTTTATCAGCTGACGTTTAAGTTCAATCAGAAGAGTATCAGCAGAATTTCCTGCAGTGGTTGTAATGATCTTCCGTGAATACCCGACAAATGAAACTTCAATCGTCAGACTGTCACTCCGGGGAGTATCAATATGGAAATACCCTTCAGGACCGGTCAGCGTATAAATATTCAATTCCTTTACCTGTATTGTGGCATATGGCACTGGAAGCAAATCTCCACTGTCAATTATTCTGCCGGTTATCCTGTATTTGTCCTGGGCCGGAATTTCAACCATAGTACAGAGCAAAAAAACCTGCAAAGAAATTATATATGTAAGAATTTTTCTAAATTCCATCTTAATTTTCAGGAGTACTTAATAGATTCCGTGTTAATCCGGGGAAAATATTTATACGGGGCTGTCTCTTAAATGTCTTTAACCGCCGAGTAGGCAAAGGGGAGTTTCACCCCTAAGCCTCTCACAGAACCGTACGTGACAGTCTCCCGTCATACGGCTCGTGTTATTCTTGCTATACTTAACAGTACC